>JAEEGK010023824.1_pt1 | contig 12736 bp, 9 predicted proteins | sample 8958771 | NCBI WGS metagenome assembly JAEEGK01 (sample SAMN16246547, study PRJNA631951) | gut metagenome | biome: gut microbiome; feature: rumen; material: SC-attached | host: Bos | place: Iran: Karaj | collected 2018-10 | reverse complement strand
TTTTAAGATGAAATTATTTTTTTAATTTTTATTATTAAATTTCACTATAAATTATGATGAAATCTAGTTTTGTAAATAAAAGGTTTTTAATGTAAAACCAATTTTAAATACAAAATCAACTACTTTTACAAGTAAAAATAGTTAATTAATATTTTAATTCAAAGACAAAATTATCATGTCATAACAACATCAATGGATAAAAAATGTAAAATTTGAGATATAAGAAAAATAAATAATAGTATAAAAACATTTTCAAATATAACGGAGAAACATTATATAGTAATATAGATAATTATGAAAATATTTAATAAACGGTGGAGGAGATTAACTGTTATTTGTATAATTTAAAAGAATTTAAAAAAATAAAAAAGTTTGAAGGTCATTTAAAAGAAATTTATACTAAAATTATAATATTTATCCACATAATTATGAATCTAAAATAATATTTTGATTAAAATTATTTATGCAAAAAAAGAAAATAGAAATAAAAATAAATAATTTATATAGCATGAGTGTCAGAAGTAATAAAAGGAATACTTTTAATATTATTTCTTGATTTATTTTCATGATTATTATCATTATTATTATTATTTTCACTCATTTCAAGAGAAATAGCAGTAGAATTTTTATAATGTTTTTTAATATTATTATCTAAATTTATAACAAGATCTTTTTCTTCATTAATAGATTTATCACTTTCATCATCTTTATAATTATTATCTTTTTTAATAATAATATTTTTTTGATAATTAATTTTTTCTTGATTTTGTTTATAATAATAAAAATCATTGTTCATTTCATCACAATAACAACAACTAAAAAGTTTAAAAGATTTTTTCGTTTTTATATTAAAAAAAGTTCTTCCAATTTGAATATTTAAAGGTAATTCACTTGAAATTTTTAAAAAAGGACTTTGATTTAAAATTAAAGTTCCAAATTTTGAATTATTATCTTCAATATAAATATTATTTTTATCTTTAGTTAAAATACAATGTACTCTACTTACAGAAATATCAGTTATTAATATATCTATTTCTTTTCCTCTTCCAATTCTTAATTTTAAATTATCATTTTCTAAATTAATAACATATAAAAATTTATTTTTTTTTCCATCAAAAACTAAACTTTCTAAAATCAAATATTTATCATAACAATAATTAAAATTAGAAATATTAAGTAATTTATTATTATATTGAATCACATCAGGAAATTTATTTTTACATAATTCACATTCTAAATTTTTTAAAATAAAAATAGTATATAAATGATTTTTTTCTATTTTTATACATGATTGAGTTTCAATCCAATGTTTTAAACATTCATAATGAATAAATTTCATTGTTCCAGAACATGAGCAAGGTTGAATTAAAGGATTATTCTCTTCATCTTCATCTCCATAACATATTCTACATATATTTTTGTTCTTTTTTATTTTAAATAAATTTATATTATTTTGATTATTTTCGATATTATTTGTTTTTTCTGTTAAAATATTTTTAACTAAATAATCATCATCTGAATTATATTTTTCTTTTGATTTATTTAAATTAATATCTTTTACTCTAAATATTATTCTTCCTAATTTAAATATATCTCCTTCTTTTAAAATATATTTATTAGATTTTTCTAATATTTTTTTATTTTTTTTAAATATAAACCATGAATTGTTCACTCCATTAAATAATTTAGATTCTGAATCAAATGATATTGGATTAAAATAAAGATGAAATTGGTTTTCAATTAATTTTATATCCATTAATTTTTCTCCTGTTTCTCTTTCTTTTTTATCTTGTATAAATTTAATTGATTCAAATTCTCTATAAATTTCTCCTGGAGAATTAATTGTTAAATTATCAATGACTAAAGAATTTTCATAATCTATTAATTCAAAATTATCTTTATTCCAAGTTTCTGAATATATTTCAAGACTATATTTTCATTTAATAAAATATTTACCTTTGATTTGATGAACTCATTAATTTAAATTTGATATATCAAAAAAATATTTATCAAAAAATAAAATTAACTTCAATTAATATATATTTTTATTTTAGATATTTATATTTTAAAAAAATAAAAAAGTTAAAAGTATTATAGATATATATAATTAATAATATTTTAAGAAAAATAAAAAATAAAAAGTAAATTTATAAAATTATTAGATAAAATAACAAAAAAATTATTTTCTACATTTCAAAAAAAATTAAAATGAAATGTATAGAAAAATTAAAAAACGCAACAACATCAACAAATATAAATGATGAACAACAATCATCTTTTTTTTTAATTTTTGAAAAAAGAGCTCATCAATTAATGTTAGAAAATTATAAATTAATGGAAATAAAATACAATATATTAATAACAAATAATTTATTATGCAATGGAAAATGTCATATTGTTTCTTTATTTAAAGAATATTTAATTGATGACGATAATTCTGAATTTTTAAGAAGATATTATACTGAAAAAGAATCTTTAATTAGAATAAAAAAAGTTACAAAATATTATTTTGAAACAAGTGTAATTTTCCCTAATTATACTCCTTTATTTGAAGCTAAATATATTTATAAAAATATTATGAGGAAACAAAAAGTTATTGATCAACAACAAGAATTAGAAGAAGAAAAAGAAGAAAATCAAAAAATTGTATTAAAAGAAAAAAATAGTAAAAATAAAGTTTTAGATACTTTTGTTTATAATGAAATATTAAATCAAAGTGAATCTATTTTAAGAATTATTTTCGGAGTAAATAAATCTAAAAATAAAAATAATAATAATATTAATAAAGATTTATCATTAGAAGAAATTAAAAATATCGAAAATATAATAGAAAAAATAAATAAAAATGAAAATAATAATATTCAAAAACATTTACCTTTAAAACCATCAATTAAATTAAGTGAATCAATAAAAAATAAATTACAATTAAAAATGCCTAAAAGAAGAAATAAACCTAAAATTGGAATAATAAATAGTAATATAAGAACAATGATAGAATATAAAAAGAAGAATAAAAATAAAAAATCAAAATCACCTTCTTTAAAAAAACATAAGAATAAAAATAATAAAAGTACTTCTATTGTAAGTAGAAATTTAACAAATAATTTTACTTTAACTTCAAATTCTTCAATTTCAACATCTCAATATAAAAATCATAAAAGTAATTTTTCAATGCCAAAAATATATTTCATTACTCAAGGCAATAAAAAATATAATTTATATTCTTTTAAAAGTATTGATTTAAATATAATTAATAATAATAATGATATGTTACATAATCTTTTTTCTTCTTCTCCAAGAAAAAAAACACATCAAAAAATAAGAAGTGCTTTAGGAAGAAATTATATTAATAATACTGAAGTAAAAAGTTCTACTTATAATAAAACAAGAGATGGAAGTAAAATTAAAAAAAGTTTTCAAATTAAAAAAATTAAAGAATTAGATTTAATTATAAATTCAAATTTAAATTTTAGTGAAAAATATGTTGGATGTTATACAGATAGAATAAAAAAATAAATAGTATATTTTACATTAAGTTTTTTTTCTTGTAAGCAATAATTTTTTAATTAAATTTAATTTGAAAAAAACGGTATAATTAAATAAAAATAATTAAATTAAAAAAAATAAAAAATGAAGAGATTGCCTTTGAAAATTTTTTGTTTTGCTTTAATATTAACATTCAATTTTGTTTTATCAGTTAATAAAAAAAATAAGAATAATTTAGGTTTAAATTCTCAAAAATTAAATCTTAAAAATAAAAACGAAAATAAAATTACAAAAAAATCTAAAAATAAAGAAAAAGAAAATGCAGAAAAAATTGGAATTAGAATTTCTTTAATTTCAAAAGAAATAGATTTATTAGAGAAAGAAATTAATGATTTTAAAAAAAATAAAAATAAAAATTCTAATAATAATAAAACAACTTTTTTTAATTTTTTACAAGCTGAAAAACAAAAAAATAGATTAACTAGATTTATTTGGGCATTATTATTTGTTATTCTTTTTACTGTTGGTTTATTCTTTATTGTTAAAAGTTCTGTTGATTGGGCTACAAGAAGTAAAGGAGAATTAAATAAATTAAAAGATCAAAGAATGAGAGAAATTACTGATTTATTAAATAATGAATTTAAAAGAGGAAATTAAATTTTCAAAAAAAATATTTATTAAATTTTTTTCTCACTTTAAAATATAATCAAAAAAATATTTTTTTGAATTAATTTAAGTAATAATAAAAAATATGCAAAACAAAATAAATTTTTATAATTAAATAAAAACATTAAAATAAAGAAATCACAAATAAATTAAATAATAAATATTATAAATATTTTAAAAAAATTTATTTTCTTCGATATCTCCAATATTCCAATTATCAGCAACAATTCCTTGATAAAAATTGCTTAAACCACAATTATCATTAATTTCATTTTTTACATTTTCATTTACTCCATTATGAACTTCAATAAAGTTAAATTCATTATTTTCAAAATAAATAGAAATTTTAGGATTATCACCTCTATCATAAGTTCCAGTTATAGTATAATTACTACATACACTACTATAATTATTTTCTATTTTATCTTCATCTTTTTCTTTTTCTTTTTCTAAATTTCCATAGATATAATTTAATACATAAGGTATTGAAATTTCTTTTTGATCACACATTAATATATTTGCATTTTTATTATTTTTTTCATTGTGATAACAATATGCTGAATCTTTAACTAAAAAAAATTTATCTTTTTTATCTTTTTGAGAATTAAATACTTTTAATGAATAATTTTCTCCAACTCCAAAATATTTATATTTATTTGATATTAATTGAAACTCTTCTTTTATTTCTATAAAAAATGAATTTATTTTATTTTCATCATCTTTTAATGAATATAATAATAAACAATTTTCAAATGAACATTTTATATTTATATTTTGGATTTCTTTTGATAAAATTATTGCTTTTGATATAAAAGGAAAATTGTCAAAATTTATATATGGAAAATCTAAAATAATTTTTATATTAATTATATGTATTTCATAAGGTTTTGATTCTGGTACAAAAGCAAATATAATATTTGAATTATTTAATAAACTCACAGAAAATAATTTAATATTTAAATTATTTGATATTGGATTATAATAACCATAATATTTTTTATTTTCAATTGAATTTTCATTTCTAAGAATATATTTAATAATATCATTTTGATTACAATTAGAATATAAAATTTTTAAACTTTTTATGTCAATTAAATTTTCACAATATAAACCTATATTATTAAAAATCAGAAAAGAATATTTATCTTTATCTCTTTTAATATATATAATTTCCTTTAATTCACCTTTAGGTAAAAATTTAACTTCAATTTCTTTTTCACTTTCCAATAAATTACTATCATTAAAAAAATAAACTTTTAAAATATTCTTTTGATTATTAAAAAAAAACATTTTCCCATTAATAATTTCAAAAATAGAATAAACAATATTTAAATTTTTTTCAAAATTATGATTTAAATTTTCTTTACTAATCTCAGCAGAAAAAACTTGAAACATAGAAGTATCAATATTAATAGAAAAAGCATATCCATAATTATGAGGTTTTTGTTCAAAAATTGTTTGACAATATTGAATATCTTTTTGATCATTAGGTTCCCATACTTGTAAAGGTCTTTCAATATTTTTAAATTTTCCCCAATTTAATAAAGAATCATTTTCTAAATGAATATATTCATCATTAAATACACTAAATTTATTATAAGATTTTTCAATATCATTTGAATAAAAAGCTTCATCAGGATCTCTATTTCTTATCCAAGTATAATTCCAAAGAGGCCATTTTTTTCTTAAACAATCTAATTTTTTTCCATCATAAATTATTTCCAAATCAAGTTCATAATTTAATATCATTTCATTAATATATTTATATATATCATCCACTAAAGAAATCCATTCATGTTCATTATATTCACATATATTTGATGGAGTATTTTTAAAACATAAATCTAAATTAAATTTTATTCCTCGATTTTTAAAATACCTTTGATTATCTATTATAGAATTAATATATTTGTAAATATTTGGATAATTTATATCTTCAATTGGTTTATCATGGGTTAATAAGAAACATCCTCTTAAATCTTGTCTTAGATTTAAATCATCTGTATAACATTGACTTTGTCTTACATAATATAAATCTATTTTATATAAGGTACTTCCTTTTCGAGATAATTGCTTTATTTCTCTTGGGTCATTATATGAGTGAATTTGCCATTTATATTTTCTTTCATTTAATGGTGTTATTTTTGATAATATAATTTCAATAAAAATCAAGAAAGAAAATAAAGACAAAATCATATTTTTTTAAAATAAAACTATATAATATATATTTTTAAACAAAAAAAATTCCAAGAAAAAAAAACAAATCATTAAATAAAATTTTAATTTTTATTTTTAAAATAAACTTTAACAAGATCAGCAGAATAATTTATACAATCAATACTTTTTAAATTACTAATAACAATATCTAAATTAATAGAAGTTTGAATCATAGGAATAATCATTTCCATTAAATAAGCCATAAAATCTTGATCATTTTTAGCTTCATCATGTTTACCTTCTTTTTCTTCAACTTCAGCAATATAAGAAGTAACATCAGCAAAATTTCTACATTTTTCTTGTAAATGAGTTAATAATTGAGAATCAACTCCAAATATATCTGAAACTTGAACACTTTTAACTTCATCTTCTGATTTAAATTGAGATAATAATTTTAAGAAATTTATTGTTTGCTCTTTTGTTGTTATATCTTCTATTTGCTTTCTATCAAAATTACGAATTAAATATCCTCTTTCATGAAATAACATTGGCTTCTTTGTTTTTGAAGGAAATTCTTTCTTTAAATTCTGATATTGAGGAATCTTTTCTAAATATCCTTCTGGTAAAGATGATGTATATTTATTTTGGGATTGATTATTCTCTGATGCTGGACGCATTTCACATAGTGATCTTGGTCTTTGCATTTTTTTTATTTTTTTATTTTATTTTTATTTTTTGGATTTTATTATTTAAATTTTTGTTTTTTTTAATTAAAAAAATGTATTATATTATTAAAAATTTATAATTTGAATATTAATTAAAGGGACAACTCACTTTCATAATTATTTCATCTTTGAAATCTTTTAATCCTTCTCTTATATCATTATAATTTTTATGATATATTAATATTAAAATTTTTTTTAATTCAATTAAAGTATAATCATTTTTATTAGTTTCATCATAAAAAGGATAAATTAAAATACCATTTTCTTTATTAAATCTAAAATTACTTCCAAAATTATCAACAATAATCATTTTATCTAAATCTCTTCCAATTTTAGATATATCTTTAACATATTCTTTATCATAAATTATGGTATGATCCCTATTTAAATTATAAGAAAAATATTTTTTCTTAGATTCAATTTCTTTAATAATTGAATTAGAATAAATTTGATTTGCACTAGTAAAAGAAATTAATTCATAAAAAGGATAAATAGCATCTAAAAACTCAAATAAACCATTTCTAAAATGTAATATACCATTATTATTATTATTTGGAAATTTCATACATACTAAAGTTTCATCTAAATCTAATATTAAAGTATATTTTTTTGATGATGGTTTTGTTATATATGGTTCATTTGAATTATTATTTTCCATTTTATCTTTAAATGAAAAAGCTGATACTAATAATTCATTATTATTATTATTTATTTCCATAATTTTATCAAAGAAAAACTCATTGATTGCTGAATTTGGAAGTTTAGATATGTTATTAAATAAAAGTGTTAAATCTGATATTTTATCATTTTTATATTCAGTTAATATTATTTTTATATAATTTACAATTATTCTACAATTATCTATTAACTCATTTACTATTTCATTTTCCGTTAATTCATTTTTTATATTTTTATCAAGAATTTGTTTTAATCTTTTTATATATAAAATAAATTTATCGTCATCTTTTACTATAATATTATTTAATATTTGTTTAAGTATCAAATAAAAATTTTTTTTAATCAAAATAAAAATTTTATCAAGTAAAAGTTTAAAAGATTTCAAAGCAAAAAAATCTATAGAAATTAAATAAGTTAAAATAACAGTAAATAATTCTAAATTATTACTTGATTTAACAATAACTTGGTTTATATCATGAAAAAATTTAGTATAAAAATCAATGAGAGAACTATTAAAATAAAAAATCCAATATTCATAACATTCATTTTTAATTCCTTCATCAAATTCATTTTTTAAATTATTCATTTTTTCAATTATCATATTTATTCTTTCAGTAATAATTAAAAGTTCATCATATTTAATTTCATTATTACCATTTTTATAAAAAGGTCTTATGGAATTATCATTAAGGTTGTTGTTAATAAGAATATTATTTTTTTTTTCATTTCTTTTATAAAGTATTTTATATTCTTTTTTTTCTGATATATTTCTGTTAAATTCATATATTTCTTTATTTTTTTTTATTTCTTTCTCTTCTTCATATCTTCTTATAAAATTATTGTTTCTAATTATATTTTTTTGAGATAATTGTTTTGAATTAACACTTGACGTTTTATTTGTTTTTTCTGAAATTTGTGAAATGTTATTATTATTTATTTCATCATTGATGTAATCTCTATGAGAATGAGATTTAATATTTTCAATATTATTTTTTAAATCTCTATCAGTCATATTTTGTTTAAACATTGTTGCAGGAGAAGGTAAAGGAATATATTGTTTAAGTTTTGATTTAATTTTAACAGAATAATTATTTTCTAATTTTAATTTTTCTATACTATTATTTGATCTTCCATATACTTTTATTTCTTTTGGTTTATTCATTTCATTTAATTTTTTTATTGCTGTTATTAAATCGGTTGTTGAAGAAGGAGTGATTCTTTTTTTCATTATTAAAATATTTTTTTTATTAAATAAAAATAAAGTGAATTTATTTATATTATTTATTTAAAAAAAAAATAAAAAAAATAATTATTTTTTAATATAAATAAAAACATTATTTTTAAATTTAAAAAGTAAAATTCAAATGAGTAAAACAAGTGAAAACTCAAATAAAGGAATATTAATTCAAAAAGGTGATTTAGATAAGAATGAAATTAATAATATAATAAAAGAAGGAAAAATAATAGAATATTTACAAAATTTTAGTAAGAAAATGTTAATGGATTTAAAAGAATTTAACGATAATTCAAATTCACTTATTTCTTCTATGATGGAAAAATTTCAAAATGAATTTAAAAATATTCTTCAATCTTCATCTGAACATAAACAAAAAATTGATTCCTTTATTTCTAATAATAATGAAAGAAATCAAAAAATGGAAATTTTAAAATCTTTAAGAAATCAAATTTTTAATTTTCAACAGAAAAGTTAATTTATAAATATTTTTTTTTAATATAAAAACTTATTTAAATAATAGATTAAAAGAAATTTAAGGATTTAAATAATAAATATCTTATTGAAGAAAAAAAGAAATAATAATAATGTTAATGTATAAATTTCAAAATTAGAAAACATTTAAAATAAAACGATTAAAAGATTAAATTGTATTTTATTAGTTTATAAGAATTTTTCACTAAACTTTCAAACCAATATCATTTAATTTTGAAAAATGAAAAGAAATATATAATTTTGAAATAAATAAAATAGATAAAGTTGCTTATGAAATTTGACTTAACCGTTTTAATAAATGATACTTTATTTTAAAAGCAAATTGAATAAAAATTATTTAAACCTTTTTTAAATTATTTTAATATATTATTTTCAATTATTAAAATAAATTTGTTGAAAATTAAAATTCTGAAAAATTGTAATAGATATAATATTTTATTGAGTTAATGGAATATATAAAAAGATATATGGTAATTAAAAATAATGTATTTTTAAAAAATAAATTAATCATAAACATTAAATTAATATATGTTCATAATTCATGATAATATAAAGAAATAATAAGAAGTTAATGGATATTTTTTCAATTGTATTTTGGTTTCAACTTTTATTTAGTTTATATTGTAAAGTTAATAAATAAATCATTCGTTTTGACACATTCAATTATTTGAAATGAGGTTTCATTAAAATTTAACAGAAAAAATTAATTTCTAACAAAAAAATAAATATAAACCCAAAAAAATAAAAATTAATATTTAAAAAAAATACTCAAAACATTAAAAGAAAAATGTCCAACAAAGAATTACTAAAGGACCTTTTAAAAAAGCTTCTAAATGAAAAATTATTATATTTAGAGGAAAAAGGGAAAGAAGACATATCATCATTATCATATACAAAAACAGAATTTGATTCATTAGGGAAAAAAATAGAAACATTAGTAAAATTAAGAGAAGAAAAAATAAAGAAGGACAAAATAGAAGAAGAAAAAAAAGAAAAAGAAAAGATAGAAAAAGTTCAAAGAAAAAATATTCAGCCTCAAGCATTAAGAAAGACAATAGGATTAAAAATAAGTCCCTCAAAATCAAATTTTCATAAGAAAGAACCAAAACAAAATTTAAATACAACTTCAGATTTTGGTAGAAAAACATTAACTAATACTAAATCATTAGGAAATATATTTGGAGGAAGAAAAAGTTTAGGACCAAATACTGAAAGAATGTCGACTAGACCTAGTATTGGCAGAGATAAATCTGGTGGGAGAAAAAGTATTGGAATTAATTTATTTAATAATAATAAAAATGAAAGTGTTGGAAGAAAAAGTATTCAACCTCTACTTAAAAGTAGTAATACAACTACTAATTTATTTGGGAAAAAAAATAGTAATGTTAATAAAGGAAAAGGAAATATTAAGAAGAATAATATTTCTATTAATAATAATAATAATGTTAATAATTGTTTGAATAAGAAAATTTGTTTTAATGATTTAATTGAGAAAAATATTGTTAATAATAATATTATTCCTTATTTAAATGATAATGATAAATTGATTTTTTATTCAATTAATAAAAAATTATATTTAAAAACATTAATTGAAGTTTTAAATAATATTCAAAATTCATATAAGAAAATATTTGGACTTTTAATAGGACAAACTTATGAAAGTAAATTAAATGTACTTGAAATGAAATATAAACCTGAAGAATTAAATGCGGAAATTCCTGCTTTTAATTTAGGAAGAGGAACTATAAAAGCTTTAGAATTATTAGATCAAGAATCTTATTTAAAAATATTTCAAAAACCTCCTGAACAAAATAAATTACAAGAAATATTAATTGTTTATAAAATATTTTGTCAATTATTAAAACAAGAAGATTTAGTTAAAATTAAAGATGAAAGAGAATTTTGGGAAAAATTTTCAAAATATGTAATGGATAATAAAACTGAAACTTTAAGTAAATTTTTTATTGATTCGGCACAAAAGTTTTATATTGATAATAATAATTTAAATAAAGTTAGAAAATTAGCAATTAATCAATTAGATAAAATTAATCCTTCTTATTATGGAAAAATTTGTGGAACTACTGGTTTAGTTGTTTTTTTAATAAAAGAAATGTTAATTTATGTTGGTATTATAGAAGATAAAAAAACTTCTCCTGCTAAAATTAAAGAAAATATTCTTTATCAAAAAAATATTATTGATAAATTAAATGAATATTATGAAATTGTTAAAAAAATAGAAGGAGAACAAAAATAAATATTAGTATTTAGTTTACATTTTTAAAAATTTTAAATATCATTTTTTATATAAATATTTAAAAAAAACAATTCATAAAAAACTTTAAAAAAATAAAAAAAACTTCTAATAAAATAATCAATAAATTTATTATTTATAGTTAATTAACCAAAAAGAAAACATAAAATAGAAAATTAAAAAGAGACTAAAAACAATAAAAATCCAAAAAAAGCATTTATTATTTTTACCAATACACTTTCCAACAAAAGGAAAATGGAAAAAAAATCCTTCAACACAAATATCACAAACATTACAATGTTCCACTTTTTTTTCAGGATTATACCAAATTTCACATAAATTACAATATTTCATATCTTTATTTCCTCTTAAAGATTCAATAGTAATTTGAGGATAACCTGGATTAATTAAAAATAAAATAAAGTAATTTAAAAACCAAAAAAAATAAGTAATTAAACCAATATAAATTTCATAATTTGTCATTATATCTATGTACCAATAAATATATGTGAAAAAACATGATGATATTATTATATTTATTGTTATATAACATATAAAATTTGGTCCTATGAAAATTTTTGGATTTCCATTATCATCTGGCCATAATGTAAATGTGTTTCCTAATTTTCCTAAAGTAAATATATTTTTTAATTGCTCTTTTAAACGGAATTTTAATATATTTTCTGAATTATATGATATTTTTACTCTTTTATTTTTTGGACTTATGTCATCTTCTGATTTTGGTATCATTGTATATATTTCTGAATTTTTTCTCTTTTTTAATGTTGATATTTCATTTTCACTTGAGGAGCGAACTATATTTATATTATATTTTTTTGATTTTACCTTCTGTCATTTTTTCAAATAAAAATAAATATAAAAAAAAAATATAATTTAAAATAATATTAAATAAAAATTATTAGCAATATTAATATAAACACAAATATTGTATAAGAAAAAATCTTGGGGATTGGGGATTGGGGATTGGGGATTGGGCCCAATCCCCAATCCCCAATCCCCAATCCCCAATCCCCCATCCCCGAT
>JAEEGK010023822.1_pt1 | contig 12736 bp, 16 predicted proteins | sample 8958771 | NCBI WGS metagenome assembly JAEEGK01 (sample SAMN16246547, study PRJNA631951) | gut metagenome | biome: gut microbiome; feature: rumen; material: SC-attached | host: Bos | place: Iran: Karaj | collected 2018-10 | reverse complement strand
GTCAATTGGCGGATATTCTCCTTGTTACAGTGATATTCGGCAGCATCGTAAGCTTTCAGAAGGTCGTCCTCATTCTTAGTGCGGTTCTTCATTGATTTAAGTTTCATCTTCAGCAGGGACATCATTATCTTGTGCTTGCCGTTGAGCTTATTGTAATCAAACCCTCCGCGCAGATAGAACATGGGGATGTTCTTCCGCATCTCGTCAGTGAAATTGTGACTCCAGACAGCTTCAAGATCTTCAGGATCTCCCGGGTTGGAGCCTGTCGCCCACACGAAGAGATGCTTGTCTTTGAGTTTATCGTAGTTCTTCTTGATCAGGTTGATGCCGTTTATCCCGATTGCGTAAAGGCCGCCGCCGTAAATTATCGTGTCGTACGACAGCAGGTCGTCGGGGCTTATTTCAGAGTATTCGCGAAGGTCGCAGGTGAGTTCTTCGGCTATCATTTCCGCATATGTTTTTGTGTAGCCATAAACGGAACGGTAAATTACGACGATCTTATTCACTGATGTTCTCCTCCATTTTCTCAAGGGTCTTGAATGTTGTCTCAATCTGCTTGTCGGAAATCCCGGTGAAAAGCATATCAATGAAATCCAATTCTTTTTTCTGATATTTTTTGGCCAAGCTGTCTGCCTTATTTGTAAGACGGATACGCAGTTTTCGCGCGTCATCGCTGTCGGGTCTGATCTCCAGATAGCCTTTCTCTTCAAGCTTTCCGGCGATACTCTTCACATTTTGATGCGAGCATCCCATGATCTCTGACAGTTCATTTATTGTTGGTGCTCCGTTTTCGAAAAGGCGCAGGCAGATCATGAGGAAAAACTGCTTGCAGGTAATCTCTTCATAGAAGCGGTCGCCCACAGTCTGAAGGCGGTTGCTCATCGCGAAGAAGTACCCGAAAAGGGCGAATCTTTTGTCCATTGAATTGATCATCTCACGAGGTTCCATAAGTGTCTCCTTGAAATATGTAACATATTACACAACAATGTAATATGTTACATAATATTTGTCAAGTTCCGGACTGCAGCGAAAATGCATAGTCGGATACAGTTTCAACAACTGTTCTTTTAGAGAATGTTATAATTACTTTGTTTGAGGAAGTGATCCCTTAGTCGGGAAAATAGACAGCAATCTAAACAGAAGGAAAAAGTATGACACAGTATGAAAGAATGGTGGCAGGACTTATATACGATCCCGGTGATCCCGAGATAGTTAAAGAACAGGTCCCGTTTCAGGACAGATTGTGGGAATTCAATCAGCTTAAACCGTCACAGTTTGCCGAGAAAGAGAGATACCTTAAGGAAGTATTTGCCGAATGCGGCGAGAACTGTTTTATAGAACTTCCCCTGCACGCAAACTGGGGAGGTCATCATGTGCATATGGGTGATTTTGTTTATGCTAATACCAACCTGACTCTGGTAGATGACGGACACATCTATATCGGCGATAAGGTAATGTTTGGTCCCAATGTAACAGTTGCCACTGCCAATCATCCGGTAGATGCAGAGTTAAGAGGCAGAGGACTTCAATATAACAAGGACGTCCATATCGGTGACAATGTCTGGATAGGAGCTGGAGTAGTAATAGTTCCCGGTGTTACTATCGGAGATAACACTGTCATCGGAGCAGGAAGTGTTGTGACTAAGGATATTCCCGCAAACGTTGTAGCTGTCGGAAATCCTTGCAAGGTCATGCGTGAAGTCGGAGAGCGTGACCGGGAATTCTTTTATAAGAATGAGAAAATCGATTGGGAGAATCTCGGGCAGTGAAGATTGAACATATCGCTATGTATGTAAATGATCTTGAAGCGGCAAGAGATTTCTTTATCAAGTATCTTGGCGGCAGATCTAATGACGGATATCACAATGCGAAAACCGGATTCAGTTCTTATTTCATAAGCTTTGAAGACGGTGCAAGATTGGAAATAATGAACAAACCCGGGCTGGCCGATCCGAAGAAAGATCTGAATCGTACAGGCTATGCTCACATTGCCTTTTCACTCGGGAACAAAGAAGCTGTTGATTCATTAACGGTTCGCCTGAAGAATGATGGTTACGAGATAGTAAGCGGACCGCGCACAACAGGCGACGGCTACTATGAGAGCTGCATAGTTGCTATAGAAGATAACCAAATAGAAATAACGATATAATTGGATCAGATAATCATCAGTCAGGTGTACTGTTTTGGGGTTAATATATTGGGACAATCAGGAACTATTGATGTGATATAGGGATAGTATGAAATATGAATTGAAAGCGGAATTGCAGAAACTTTCGAGAAGTAAAGTGCCTTTGAATGTTCATTTGTTCCCGATAGTGAATGCTTTTCTTAAACTGCATAAGTGTGTATCTGATGACAGCGTTAATGTGAAACCGGTCAGCATACCTACAGAAGATGGTTCGATACTCAAGTCTTACGTAATTGAACCCAAAGAGAATGCCGGACCGCTTCCGTGTATTGTTTTCTTCCATGGCGGGGGTTACTTATTAAGGGCATCAAAATCACATTACCGGATAGCCAAAAAATATGCGGAGTGTACACCCTGTAAAGTAATATTTGCTGATTACAGGTTGATGCCTAAATACAGGTTTCCGATTGCAATTAATGACTGCTATGAAACATACAAGTGGGTTATTGCTAATGCAGAAGATTTGGGGATTGATAAACACAAGATAATCGTTACGGGAGACAGCGCAGGCGCAAATGCTTCTGCAGCCGTAGCGATGATGCTTAACGATAATAAACAAACTATGCCGATGGGTACAATGCTTATCTACCCTGTTTTGGACAGACGTATGATTACTGATTCAATGACGAAATATGTTGACACACCGGTTTGGGATGCTGTAAGAAACAGAATGTTTTGGAGAGAATACCTCAAGGATAATGTGACGGCACAAATTAAATATGCGTCACCAATGGAAGCTGAATCACTGAAAGGGTTCCCAAAGACTTATATAGAAGTAGCGGAATTTGATTGTCTGCATGACGAAGGATTACTTTTTGCAGACAGACTTCAAGAGGAAGACATACCTGTTGAGTATTATGAAATGAAGGGCACGTGCCATGGATATGACGAGGCATTTGACAGCTTACTCGTTAGTGATGCTGTGAAAAGAAGAGTAAAATGGATGCAGTCAGTGTTTGATTGTTAGTCAGACAAATCATCAGCATATCTTACAGAGAATGATGAAAAGGCAGGAGTGTTCAATGACGGAAAAAGAAAAGGCTCAGGCAGGATATTTATATAATGCCAATTACGATGAAGAAATCTTGAAAGATATATATAAATGCAATGATCTGTGTTATGAGTTTAATCAGATCAGGCCGTCTGACCGCGAAGCTCAGTCAGGATTGTTATCGCAGATCTTCGGTAAAGCCGGAAAGCATGTATATGTAAATGCACCGTTTTGGTGCGATTTTGGTTATAACACTTCTGTCGGAGATTATTTTTTTGCAAACCGCAATTGTCAGATATTGGATGGTGGCAAAGTGACATTTGGAGACCATGTCTTTATTGCCCCCAATTGTTTGTTTACAACGGCTGAGCATGCATTGGATGCTCAGCAGCGTAATGAGGGCCTTGAGGTGGCATTGCCGATCACTATAGGAAACAACGTCTGGTTCGGAGCGGGTGTTACTGTTCTCGGCGGGGTTACCATTGGAGATAATACGGTTATCGGAGCAGGAAGCGTTGTAACAAAAAGCATACCTTCAAATGTCATAGCAGTTGGCGTACCTTGCCGTGTTCAAAGAGAAATCACGGACGAAGATAAGGAACGTTATCCCGTGTATAAGGAAACTATTCCGTTTGAGAGTTGAAAAGAGATTATAAACATATTAGAACTGTATAATGCTGAATGCATATGATGATACGTTTAATCGTGAAGAAAATGAACTATTGGTCATGCTTATAAATGGTATATTAATTCTGTTCTATATGGTAATTATGTTCTCATCCTCTGTTTGCGTGCTCTTTGTTCAGATAATGAGACTATAAGTGTTTTCCTTGAGTTGCTATAATTATGCTGTTAGAATGGAAGCTCAACAGGGAACCAGACTGAGCGGGTTATGGGGAAGAATATGAAACAGATTACTATAGATGGAAATAACTTTTCGAACGAAGAAGAGTTTTATACCGAAATAGATAAATTGCTGACGAAGGATCTCAGCTGGAAGACAGGTCATAATCTTAATGCTTTCAATGATTTGCTGCGCGGCGGATTTGGTTTTCATGCTCCCGGTGAAGAGTTGATGGTAACTTGGATCAACGCGGGAAAAAGCCGGAAAGCGTTGGGTGAAGAATTGTTTAATATGATTACGGACATAATTCTGGACAGCGATAATTCAGGACATGAATGCAAACTGAAGATTGAGAACTGATACGTATTTTTCAGTATATAACAAAAGGAGAACTGATCATGAGGGTTGATAAGTACGTTAGAGGCGCTGTAAGACAATTCGCATATTGGTTTGCCCATGGAACGATCGGAACGGGATTGTTGAATGGTATTGACTATGTAGGCGATCTACAAGAAGAAAGCTCTTTTGCAGAACAGGCCTTCGTTGTTTTCATGAACAATCTTGAATATGACGAAGCCGGTGTAACAAATTATAAGCAGGCTGAATACAGAGCGGCACAATACATCAGGAACTATTATGATCCCTCGTATGCGGTGGAACCTCCTTTTGAACAGTGGGAAACGGAAGGTGACCCGGTAAGCACAAAAGGATGGAGCGAATAATAATCAGTATTCACGTGCATTCTATACATTTCTTAGTAAAGAAAACATGTTGACTACAAAACGCTGAATGCGTCTGAGCTTGCTAAATACATTAAGGAATTTAACGAGATCTATTTAAATAATTGAGGAGATAAAAATGAAAATAAAACTTACTGTTTTCTTATTGACCATAGGAACACTGATATTACTTTTAGTCGGATGCAAAGGATTTGGTGCAAATAATAATACAATACCTACACTTCAGGATGCTAAAGTTATTTTGAATCCTGTTAATTCTGAAAATGGGTTAAACGCTATCGATGTTTTTGTAAATTTCCCCGGTACTTCCGAAGAAGACAGAAGTCATCTGGAGGCCATGAAGGAGATCTATTCCCAATATCATTATTGTGTAAGCATCAGCATCAAGCATACTCAGAATCAGGATGGAAGTATTGAATATGAATACTTTTTCCTTGGTACAGAATTCGAATTGCTGCAATACTACAATAAAAGCAATGTTGATGAAGCAGACGATATAATGAGCAGAATTATCTATTTGTGGCTGAATGGAAAGATCGACAAGTTATATGATTTCGGTGAGTATTCCGATGCGATCACCCGTTTAAGCAAAGAACTCAACTCCACTGATGATATAAAGCAGTGGGAGCAGATCATTCAGAAAGAAGAATACCTGTTCCTTAAGGAGATAAGCAGCTTATCTGATGATGAAAGCACTATACCGTCTGATAAGAGAGGCATTGATAACCGAAATATTGCTAATGTATTGTTAGAAAACTATTATTCATATAACGCCGGTCTGAAAGATCATGTTGATCCATTCTACGAGATATTTACGCTGAAGCCCAAGCTTGCCGAATTATATAAGCAGTATGGCAATGCTGTTTTCGGGAACGAGATAGATGATGTCTATGTCATCAACAACTATAACGATATGTATGGCGAACTGGACAAGTTGGTGGCGGAAGAATACGCGGAGTACCGGTTACAATAGGCGGAACAAGCTATATTCCTCCTGTTCCCATAGAGTCACAAGTATCTGAACACATAAGTGACATTCTTCATTCCGGCAAAGATACAGTAGATATTGCAATAGATTTATGTATGTACAGCATGAGGACGCAGATCTTTGTTGACGGGAATAAGCGGGCTTCCGTTATATTCGCAAATCATTATTTGATCACACATGGATCGGGTTTGATCTTTATTCCGGAAAAACACGTATCAGATTTTAAAAAGATGCTTCCATTGCTTTCCTCTTTATCATTCTGAGGCCTGATCATTCGATGATCTGACCGCACCTATCATCAAAGCAAAATGCACAACAGCAATGATAATTACAGCTCCAAGCACAAAGCTTAAGAATCTGAGTATTCCGTCTTTGAGAAAAGCTACAGGTCCGATACTGGCAAGCGATGCAACCAAAATGAGGATGCCTGCTAAGATCCTGAATATGTTGCGTTTCTTTACAGATATCCTGCCTGATTTCTTTATGCTTATGAAATTAAATACGAGAGCTGCTACAGCTGCATCAAAAGCAAAAAACGAGACTGCTAATGAAGCAAGCTCATTTGCAAACATGTCTGTATAGTCAACGCCAAAGACAAATGCTATAGGACCTATCAGGACCATCATAGCAGCTATTACCAATACGATTACATCAATAAGTATCAGCATAATATCGGATATGATTCCTGTAACGAAGCAAGCTTTTACCAGACCGCTATTTTGTTGATGCATACATTACCTCCGCTAGATTTTTCCCTCCAAAAAACGGATCTTCACTCTTTAATATACCAGTAGATACCGAGTAATTGCAAAACGCTTGGAAGCCCCTGCTTTATGTGGATAAGGCAGTAATGTAAAGACAAAGCATAGCATCAGATTATGGAATTTAGATCGATAGGATTTTAATTAATCCTGTCGATCTTTTTCGTTTTTTGACCCTGTAGGGCGCCTTGACTTTTGATGCGCAGTGTCAAAAGTCATAAGTCTTATTACTTCTGGAAGAAGTAATAAGACTTACTTACGGCCTTCATTGTTTCGGGTTTCAAATTACTTCGGAACGGACGAACAAGCAACGTTTTTGTGTACCACAAAAAACAGAAGAGCTTGTCAGGGATTCCCTGAGACCCTTTTTAACACTCCGGTGAGTGCATTTTGTTCGGAAGATCGGAACGGGGTTTTAGGGGGGGGCACACCCTAACAAGCATTTTGCATTTGTGCGTACAAATGCGTTGCTTGCTAATCCATTCCGAGTTGCTATAACAGATTTGTTTCAAGAGAAAGATGATTGCTATAAATGACGATAATCTATATATCTTATCCAAAAATGATTTCTGGGTGTAAAATATAAGTGCGACACAACCTAATACATCAACGACGCTCCAATGTTTGGTAAAAACGTTGGTCTCTTTCCGTCGTTGATGGAGTTGTGTCGCAGCAATTGAGGCTAACGGTTTTCGGTGCGGTAGCTTCGGTTGCCGCACTTTTTTATTGGAGATAGCGTTATGAACGTCAGCAAGAAAGATATGTCGGGATATCCGTCCGAAGAAAGACCTTGGCTTAAGTACTATAAAGAGAATGCTGAAGATGAAGCTAATGAAATCCCTAATGATAAGACTGTATGGGATGTTATTGAGGAAAGTCTGTATAAACATATAGATATCCCTGCACTTGAATACTTCGGTAGAAAAATAACAAGAAAAGAGCTTATTGATAATGTATACACCTGGGCGAGAACATTTAAAGCTTTAGGTGTTGATGAAAACGAGGTAGTAGCTTACTACGGACCGTTTTTGCCGGAGGTCTGCTATATGATCTTTGCTCTGAACATAATAGGTGCATGTCCTTATTTTTTAAAACTTGCAATAAGTCCGGAGGCATTGGCAGAGGAGACAAAAGAGTGTAGGATAGCAATCGTTTTTGATCAGATGTGGCCAAATGTTAGTTCGGAGTTTTCAAAAGATAGATTTGAAAAGGTAATAATTGTTCAAATTTCAGATTCAATGCCGACACCTAAAAAACAGATCGTGTCTTTATTGTCGGTTATAAAGGACAAAGTTAACATCCCTAAGGCCGAAAAGTATATTTATGCCCGTAAAGTCGTAAATCAATCAAATGCTTATACCGGAGAAGTAAGAACCCGTTTTGTTGCTGATAGAAACTCATTTATAACTTCTTCCAGTGGAACTACAGTAGGTGGAATTGTAAAAGGTGTTGTGGCAACAAATGAGACGGTAATTGCTCAGCTGTGTATGGAAGATGCATCGGGATGTCAGTATTTTCCCGGTGAAAGATGTTTAAATCATTTCCCGCCGACAGCTGCTACATCCCTTAATATTCTTTTTTTACTCCCAATATATAAAGGTATGACTGTAGTAATTGATCCAAGAGTATCAGAGAACGACTTTTATAATCAGGTTACTAAGTATCATGCAAGCATTATCTGCTCCACAGGAAGCGCATGGGATGCCTTTTTTAATAGATTGATTAGAGAAGGAAATATAGAGAAATATGATTTTTCTTTCGTTAAAGCATGGGTTGTAGGTGGTGAAGGTACAGATAAAAAGAAGTTTCAAAAATGGCAGAAAATCATGGAAATGGCAAAATCTGATCGTGGTATGGCAAGCGCTTATGGCTGTTCGGAAGTATTTGCTTCGGTATGTTCAGAATTTATTAATGCAAGATACGACTATAGCAAATCAATAATGAGTGTTGGAATACCATTTGCAGGAATTACTGTTGGTGTCTTCGACTATGATGGGAACGAATTAGGATATGATCACAGGGGTGAACTCTGGATTAAAAGCAAGTCGGTAATGAAATATTACTATAACAAACCAATGCTAACTGCTGAAACAAAAATCGACGGTTGGATCCATACAGGGGATCTTGCTGAAATCGATGAAAATGGTTTTGTCTATATATACGGAAGAATCAGCGACTCTATCGATCTTCCTGATGGCAGAGAAGTTTACCTGTTCGATCTAGCAAACAAAATAAAAGAATTTGACTATATTAAGGATGCTGTCGTCCTGAAAAAGCCTGTCGAAAATGAACCTCTCAATTTGATCGCACATATAGTTTGGTCTGACGGAGTAAAAGAGGAAGAAAAAACAGAGCATCAAATTGAACTAACACAAAGCATAGTTCAATTTGAACCTGAGGTTACACTAAATACTTATGCCTTCCATAAGGATATGCTTCCATACTCACCGACAACTCTCAAAATTGACAAAAACAAAATGAGCAATCAGAATGACAATTATGTTAGGGTTTTTGGAACTGAAATAGAGGCATTCAGTTTTTGCTAGATTAAAATGCAGGTTAAATCAGATATACATTCGAAGTATCCTCTGATTCTTTTATTTCAAATCCGAGAACGACCCTGTAAAAACGGATCATTTTCGCCATGTCTTCAACAAATATTCCGAAACCATCTAATCTCATAAGCATCTCCTTACTGCGATCCGTCAATCTGTCCGAATTCTTTCAGATACGCCTCTTTTTCCTTTTGGAGCGCATTCATTTTATCAATGAGCTTGGGTCTGGTTTCCCTGGCGTAGTTTATACCGTTAATTTCCTCGTTTCTCTCTTTGACGCGCTTCATTATCATCGGCAGAATAAGAGCCACAAAAGTCAGGCTGATCGTAATAAAGATAAGCACTACCTCGAGCGCACCTGTGGGAGGCGTAAAACCAAATCTGGCAATTCTGATAATAAGGCATACGGTGTCGATCGTAAGCAATGTGAGCACATATAAGTATTTCATTATGAATCTCTTCGCCTTTGAAGAGCCGGACTCGTAATTGCCGTCATATTCACTCAGACGGCCATACTCCTCATTGAGTTTCTTCTCCTCAGCGAGAAGTTCGGTCCACTTCGGATGCTGTTTCTGCAATGACATTACCGTGTTTACCCACGTTCCGCAGGCCGGACAATTCAGTCCGTGCTTTTCAGGATCGACATTAACGGTATTTCCGCATTTGATGCATTTTACAGGCAGTACAGCCATAGTATCCCCCAATAGATGTGAATGGTATACGAAGATTATAACATGCTCTTTTATGTATATATGAAAAGCAGGGGACAGCTACAGTTGAGTACAAGTAATTGCAAAACGCTTGGAAGCCCCTAAAACAGGGGCTTTCAATTTTATATGTCAACAAGGCATTAAAATTTGGTTTTTGGTACTTGAGAAGGCATTAAAAATGCCAAGAGTTCTTTGCTTGGATGATATAATTATCTTGTCTGAGGAGTGATTCCTTAGTTTGGGATATTCGGTGTGATGGTAAGTTATATCAACAGTTTTATTGACTATGACAGATCAGGATTTGAAGAGGAATATCTTTTTGAAAAAGGGACTACAGATTCTATATTATGTTTCAGTTGTAATCAGCGCTTTGGTGGGGCTGTGGCATTTTTTTGTACCATGGATGTTTCAATGGTACGACTACCTTCCAACGCAATACAGGAACCTTATAGTCGGGATTGATTATACGAACTATTGCTTTTCGTTGTTGCTGTTTGGTCTGAGCGTAATGTTGATATTGTTAGGCAAAAGAGCTTTGGCAATGAACCGGGAAGTGATTTATTTCTATTTCTTTCTTACGGTGGTTTGGATTTTCAGAGCATGCCTTGCCAGTTTCATTGAGCCGTGGCCGTTGCAGCCAATCCCGGCAGCTGCGATCGGGCAGCTGATCGCATCAGATGTATTGGCTGTCATGATGATAGTTGTCAGTGTTAGCTTTGTCAGAGAACTCAGAAGAAAAACATAGAGCGGATTATTAACAGGAAAGTTAACAAGTGAGTAGTAGGAGATTATAAAAAACAATGCTGAAAAAGATTATAAAACTGATGGCAGTTATAGTTGCATTTAGCTTCATGGCAGGGTGTGGTAAAAGAACACCGGAGCCTACTGCAACACATCATGAAAGCGGAAGTTATACTCTGATATTAAGCGATATATATGACGAATGCATGGCCAATAATGATATCCAGGGAGCAAAGGATGCCCTTGATATGAAAACTAAATTAAGTGCATTTTATTGCTCTTACGTGAATTACGATGATGTTAAGAATAAGAATTATAACAACATCGAATTTGATATCGGGAATCTGCAGATAGCTGTTGCAGCCTACAATGAATACAATGATGAATCGGCTATGGATGTGGAAGTTGATTGGATATGTCACTATGACTCATGTACTAAGGAACAATTGGATGCAATAGATGGTTATATATATTGGTATCATAATGCCCAGAATGGAAATGGAGATTCTGAGGGAACGATAAAATACTATCAAAATCTTGTCTGGGAAAAATGTCTTGAGATCAAGCAAAACTTAAATCTTGAACATATACCTAATTTCAACGACTTAACTCCTGCTCAATTCAAGGAAGTGCAGAAATATATTAAAGACCCGTCATATCAGGTGGATATAACAGTGTGGGATTAACATTCTTGTTGAGAAAGAATGATTAGCGCATAAAATCAACAGTATAGATTACTAATGGGAATAGAAAATGATAACAATAAGATATGTGACAAATGAAGATAAGCGGTTCTGGTTTGAACTTGACAAGCATTTACCGGAAGCCGAATTTGAGAAGAAAGTCCGCGACAGACAGGGATATGTTCTTTTCGAGGACAATGAGCCTGTCGGAATACTGAGATATAACCTGTTTTGGGACAACACGCCATTCTGCACTATGCTATATATCAGGAATGATAAACATGGATGCGGATATGGCCTTAGCCTGATGAAGCATTGGGAAGACGATATGAAGAGTATGGGTTACGGAATGGTACTTACATCTACCCGGGAAGATGAGGAAGCACAGTATTTTTACAGAAAACTGGGGTATGAAGACTGCGGGAATCTTGATATTTTCTATCCGGGATTCGAACAGCCTACGGAGCTGTTCCTGAGTAAGAAACTGTAAGTATAGATAATAAACAGGAAGAATAACTAATGAATGGGTTTTCGGATTTGTATATTTCAGGATTAGAGTTTTTTAAAGATAGACTTGAACCGTCAAGTTATCTTCTTGATATCCCGGTCATATACAACATTAAGCATCTTGAATTTAATAACAGAGTCACTTTTTTTGTCGGCGAAAACGGAACCGGGAAATCGACACTCCTTGAAGCTATAGCCGTTAATCTTGGATTTAATCCGGAAGGCGGAACAAAGAATTATTCTTTTTCTACGTATGATTCACATTCGAATCTTTGTGATGCGATCCGTCTGATCAAAGGATGCAAAAGTGCCCGGAATGGTTATTTCTTGCGTGCAGAGAGTTTCTATAATGTAGCAACGGCAGAAGATGAATACAGCAAGGGAATTGGCGGAAAACCAATGCACTATCATGAACGTTCGCATGGCGAAAGCTTTTTGGCATTAGTCCGGGAGACGTTTCAAGGCAATGGCATTTATCTGTTGGATGAGCCTGAAGCAGCATTATCACCACAACGACAATTAACACTCATGATTGAGATCAGGCGCTGCGTGGAAGCCGGGGCACAGTTTATTATCGTTACTCATTCGCCTATATTGCTCGGTTTTCCCGAAGCTGAGATAATGAGTTTTGACGGAGAACGCATTGAACCGTGTAAATACGAGGAAACTGACAGCTATAAGATTACTAAAATGTTTGTTAATAACCGTAATCAGATATTGGAGCAGTTGTTTAAAGAGGATTAGTGTGTTTAGGTGTAAGTGAAGTCGCAGCTAGTAATTGATAGGATTTTTCTTATGAACGATAAAGTTTCAAAGTGGTATGAGGATACCAAAAACGTTGATGAAATGCTGGACTGGAGACCTGCATTGAAAGAATGGGAAAAATCAGTTTCCAAACTTTTTTCTCCTGGCTCAAGGATACTGGACATTGGGTGCGGTTTGGGCCGTGAAGCATTCGCATTACATGATCTCGGATTTGAAGTAGTCGGGATCGATATTTCGAAAGAAGTTATATCACGAGTAAAGCA
>JAEEGK010023821.1_pt1 | contig 12737 bp, 7 predicted proteins | sample 8958771 | NCBI WGS metagenome assembly JAEEGK01 (sample SAMN16246547, study PRJNA631951) | gut metagenome | biome: gut microbiome; feature: rumen; material: SC-attached | host: Bos | place: Iran: Karaj | collected 2018-10 | reverse complement strand
CTCCTCAAAACCGGAGGCCAAACTTTTTTTCAAATTTTTTACGGCATTTTCTACAAACAAAGAATCTGAAAAAAGAGAGTCAAACCTTAAAAAATCATCATCGCTCAAAAAATACGGAATATTGTCCAACACAAAGTCATTCAAGAAGTTGACTTTTTCCAAATCCGCGCTTGAAACCAAGTTTTTTATGATTTTAAGGCTGTCGTTTTCTTTCAAAACTTCTTCAAAACTGCCGATTGCCTCAGAAATTTCATCGGGCGAAATCTCGGAAGTGTCTTTCAAAGAAAAAATTCCGACAATGCGGTCAGCCCCCGAAATTTTTTGATAAATCTGCATCGAATGTCTGTAATCATCATCAAGCGGCAGAAAATCAAAAATATCCTCGCTGCATTTTTGCCTCAGCGACAAGACAATCAAAACCGCCGTCAAAAACAAAAGTGAAAAATTTCGCAAAAAGCGGTGCGCCTTCAAAAAATTATAAACTTTAAGAATAAAGTCAGACATTTTGTTCTACTCTGTTAGAAATTTCGGAATATTTTTCTCTAATTTTTTTCCTCATAAACGAAGCCTGCTGCAACTCGTCGCCGATTTCATCAAGTCTTTCGCGCGAAAACGGTTCAGAAACTTCCAAGTAAACGGGGCTTTTGCTGAGCAGCCAAGCGTTTTTCGGCAAAACTTTTCCCGTGCCATAAAGACACATAGGCAAAATATCAACGCCGAGTTGTTTGGCAATGTAAAACGCGCCTTGATGAAAACGCCCTATCTTACAATCAGTTGAGCGCGTTCCTTCGGGATAAACCGCTATGCTGTATCCTCGTTTAACAAGGTCTTGAAGTTCGGGAATAAGTTTGTCGATTCCGTCGGTTACGGGATAATATTCGGCGTTTCGGATAACAAAACCGTAAAAGGGATTGTTCCAAACGCGATTGTTAGTAAGAAAAATTATTTTGGGGCTGAAAGTCAGTTGACACACCGCGTCAAAAACCGATTGATGGTTGCAAATAATGACTTTCGGAGTATCCAAATCCGCTTTTTCGTGAATTTTGCGCGAAAATTTTGCACCTGGAACACCATGCCAAATCATTATAAATTTTGCGACATTCTGAATGAATTTGTGAAGTCCAAGTTGCTTTTTCTCGGTCATTTTTCCTATTTTGACATAGAGCCAAACGCCGGGCGTTATAAAAACAACTGAGCAAACAATGAAGACAAAAACGGCGTAAAAAGTTTTCAAATATTTAAACAAAAACCTCAAAATTCCTATCGGTAAAGCGTAAACCAAGCCGACAATACATAGAATTGTATTTAACACACTTATTCTCATAAAGTCACGACCAGGGCGGAAATGACTAACCCTGTCTTCGGGATAAGCAACGTTAATCGGGACGGCAAAAATATCAACGCCGTGCCAAGAAGAAAGTACTAAAAGTTCCAATTCTGCCTCGTAACGTGCTGATAATATGTTAAGTCCGTGGATTTTTTTTATCGGATAAAGTCTAAAACCAGACTGAGTATCAAGCCTTTTGAAAGTCTGGACGGTAAACCAAAAGTTAGCGAATTTGTTGGCAAAACCGCTGCCCTTTCTGCGCTCCACGCCGTCAAGATTTCTATGTCCAACAATGATTGCACCGGGGTGTTTTATGTTGACATTCAAAAACTTAGCAATGTCTTCGGGAAAATGCTGACCGTCGCCGTCAAGAGTTATAGCATACGAAAAACCGAGTTCCAAAGCCTTTCTAAAACCACATTTCAAGGCATAACCTTTGCCTTTGTTTTCGGGATATTCCACCAAAGTAATGTCAGAGATTCCGCGCAAAATTACGCCTGTGGAGTCGGTGCTACCGTCGTTTACAACAATCACGTCAGAGCAGTTTTCGAGACTTCTTTTTACAACGTCCTGAATTGTCCTCTCATTGTTATAAACGGGTATCACAACGCATATTCCTCTGTTTTTCAGCAGTTTCCTTTGGTTTTCCATCAGCGTTTTTAATGTTTAAAAATGTCAGAGGGTAGGTCTGCTCCGATTTGTAAATTTTTGAACTCAACGGTAGTAACGTCCGTGTTTTTTGCCGCTAACTCAGCCCTTGAAACAAGCAGCGTTTTTTTATCGAAACTAAGCGTTATTTTGTCAAACAACATTTTGATTTCCTTGCGTTTAGGCAAGAGTTCTACTGAATAAAAACTATCTTTTTCTATAAGCGAACTCTCAAAACCGCTTTCATCGTTTAAACAGCCGCCGCTTATCATGTCAAGAATCATCGCTGCTGCTTTTGCCTTGATACGGTTTTTGTCGTCTTTTCCGTTGATAACAAAAATTTTAGACTGAGGCTCCAAATATTCCCAACGCAGTTTCCCGCCTTTAAGATAATACATTTTGCCCCGGCTAACGAGTTCGTTGTTAAGAACTTTCAGTTTTTTTGTTTGAACAAAATCACATTCAAGACTTTCTATTGACAAGGCTTTTTCGCTGATTTGCCGTTTTAAATCCTCGTTTTGTGCAAACGAAAACGACAAAATTAAGCACGAAAAAATAAAAAATAAAAAAGTTTTTTTCATAGTTTTTTTGTTAAGACAAGTGATAGTGAATAAATTGATTTTAAATTATTTACACCATTTTTTTGCATTAAGGCGCGATATTTCTCTGTGGTTTCTTCATGCAGACCAACAAGAACGTTTTTGCATTTACCGCTTTCAATCAACAATTTTGCATCCCGCAACGCTCTGTCAAGAGATTGAAAGCCATCAGTATAAGTGATATTGTAACCATGACATTTCAGATAAATCGCTATGTTAGAACCAATTGTATTATGAGTACTCTGCATAAAAAGTGTAGGTTTCGGTTCAGACAAATTATCCAAAATCTTTTCAGAATTTTCCCAACAACCAAGTTTTGTTGCCGTAATAATCGCATCAGGTGTAGTTATACCGCTTTGTTTCAAGGCTTTAAGTGATGTTAAAAGCGAACTTTTCAGCAGTTTTCCCATGCGACGATATTCAGCAGGTTTTAAGAAGGTTTTTATTTCGCTGATTTCGTCCTCTTGGGTTAATTCAACTTTTGCCGCAACTTGTGGAGTGCAGGCATCCTTGCCTGCCATTGGCGGGCAGGGATGCCCGCACTCCAACTCTAACGCCGAAAAAATCAGCGATGTATCATTGCCGCCAAAGCCAAAAGAATTGTCCATAACGTTTTTAAACGCCGGATTTTCTAAAATTTTTTTAACGCAGATAACTGCCTCAATCGCGCCAGCCGCACTTGTGGTGTGTCCCGTAATATTTTTTGTGCTTTCAATTCGCGGCAAATTTTCGCCGAAAACTCGTTTCAAAGCAGCAGTTTCGCTTTCATCATTGTTAACAGTTCCTGTACCATGAGCGTTAACATACTGAATATCATCAGATGAAAGATGAGCATCTTTAAGTGCCTTAGTCATAGCAAGATATGCGCCTTCTCCATTCGGAGATGATGCCGTCTGATGAAAAGCATCACAAGCGTTGCCGCCGCCGCTGAAACGGCACAGAATTTTTGCACCGCGCTCTTTGGCGTGTTCTTCGGTTTCCATAACCAAAAACGCCGCGCCTTCGCCGAGATTCAATCCCGCGCGGTCGGGTGCAAAAGGTCTGCAAACCTCCTTGTCCAAAATCATCAACGATGCAAAACCCGACAAATGAAACTTTGTCAACGCTTCTGCCCCGCCCGCAAAAACTATGTCAGCCTTATCCGCTTTCAACAATTCAGCACCTAAAAGAATAGCGTTTGCCCCCGAAGAACAAGCGGTGGAAATTGTTGTCTCATTATAAAAAAAGCCAAAAAATTCCGAAATCACTCTCGTACAACTTCCGCCATCGTGCTGCGTCATCACATCAGCGTGATTATCAATATCTTGCCAATATTTTTCGGTTAAATCCATACCGCCGACCGTGGTTCCCGAAATAAGTTCGATTCTGTCAGAAGTAAGATGAGAAATACCTGCATTTTCTGCGGCTTGTTTTACAGCAAAAATGCCGAGCAAAGCCGTACGGCTGATTGTTTTGTCATCAGGAATTTGTAATAACCTCTTTAAATCCGCATTAGGAAAGTCCACTTCACCAACAGGATACGGAAAATCCTGAAAATCAAGATGTTTGATTTTCTTGATTTCCGTCGCCGAAATTATGCCGAAACCTGTTATGACAATGTTTTTGCTCATATTAAAGCCCAAAATCCAACTGCAAAAGTACAAACAAATTTTGAACTGCAAAAATTAAGTTTTGCAGTTCAAATTTCTTAATGTTCTTTTGCGAATTTTTCAATTCTCTCCTTGAACGCACTTTGCAGGCTTTCATGGAAAAACGACGTGCAAATTCTTACGCCCTGTTCATTTGAACCCATCGTATTGAGCGGAAAAACTGAAATTCCGTAAAACATCAATTCTTTCGTTAATTCTACCGCCGTCATTTTCGGATATTGAACCGTGAAATAAAATCCGTCAGCCAATGGTTCACCCATATCGTTGTCGTAAACGAGATAAAAACCGTTTTCAAGCAAAACGTCTTTCATAAATTTGGCTCGCCTGCCGTATTCTTTAACGTCATCAAGGAAATTGTATTTACCCTCGCAAGCCGCATTCATCATGGCTGCCATCGCAAACTGAACAGAATGTGTTACACCACTCGATAACGTATATAACACTCTGTTAGCCATAAAGTTACCAAATTCTGAAACGCCAAATTTTTCTTCTAAGTTTCTATATTTTCTGTGATAAAGTTTGTTAGAAATGCAACTTACGCCGATTCTCTGTCCCGCATACGAGAAAGCCTTTGAACCTGAAATACTTAGCACGTAATTGTCAGTATATTTTCCAACCGACGGCTGAAACGGTGCTTCAAAAGGTTTCGACAAATCTTTACGAAAATCCATCGCAAAATATGCTAAATCTTCCAAAACTACAACGTCAAATTCGGTTGCCAATTTGCCAATTCCTTTTAACTCTTCGTCCGTAAAACAAACCCATGACGGATTGTTAGGATTTGAGTAAACAAGACCGCAAATTCCTCCTTCCGACAAAACTTCGCGCAACTTTTCAATGAGTTTTTCGCCGCGATAGCCGTAAATATCTATTCCTTTGGTTTTCAGACCGATAACCTCACATTGAGTAGTCTGAACGGGAAAACCCGGATGAAGAAACAAAACCGTATCTTTTTTCGGGTCAGCATGTTTTAATGTCGTAAAAACAGCAAACGTTCCTTGCATCGAACCCGTTGTCGGCATACAACAAAGCGGGTCTATGTCTAAGTCAATGAACGCTTTAACAAATTTTGATGCAGCATTTTTGATTTCAGGGATACCGTCGTTTGGCGGATAAGATTGAGCGCAGTTGTTTTTTAAAGCGTTGATTTCGGCTTCAACACCGATTTGAGACGGTTTCAAACCCGGAACGCCCATTTCTAAATGTACGAATTTTTCACCCGTTACCGCTTCAAGTTTTTTGGAAAGTTTTGCGATGTCGCGGATCGTTACGCTTGAAAAATCTTCAAGCCCCATTTCTTTAATCGTCTGATTTACAATATTTCTGTCCATTACAATTTTTTGCAAATAAGTTTAATTTGCTGCAAAGGTAGCACGAATTTCAAAATATTACAAAAAAACTTTCGGCAAATTTTGTAAAGACAAAAATTAGTTCTATTTTTGCGCCGCAACTTAAAAATGCGGGAATAGCTTAGTGGCAGAGCATTTCTGCCAATGGTTAGAGCACCGCACATATTATTTATTTTGATAAACACTTCATATAAGTAGTATGTGCGGAAGACACGAGTTCGAATCTTGTTTCCCGCTCTTTTCCATATTTTTCTGCCCCTCAATCCTCGACTTCATCGACCTGAAAGATGATTCTTCCAATGTCATAATGTGCATTATCTGTTCCTTGGATTTGCCTATATGACAGAGGATTAGAAAAATTTTCTGACGGTCGGTGAGGCTTACAAAATCAGTCTCAAACGAGCGGACATACAGAAATTCAAGACTTTGGTAATAGTCGATGAAATTGCGGTAATCCTCTTTTGACCAACGCCCGATTTTGTTGTCGCCAAGCACGTGGGCATAAAGGTTTTTGCCACTAACGTAAATCTCCGAAAATTTCAATTCCAACGCCTTGACTTTCTGCCGCAAAAAGTCGATTTCTTCTGCGTTTTGTTTCTGGTTATTATTGGTCAATTCGCTGATTTTCTGATTGTAAGAATTGATGGTTTGCTGAGCCTCGGAGATTTTGCGCTGCCGCTCGGCGAGTTTTGATTTTTGATAAAACAACGCCGAAATTAGCACCGCCAACAATATTGCCGCTATCAAAATAATCCTAAAAATCTTTTTCTCAAAGGCAGATTTAAGTTTGAGGTTTTCGATTTCACCCTCAAATTTAACTTGAATAGGTTTGATGTCGCCTTTTTCTAAATTACTGATAACAGACCTTTGATTGTCAATATATTGTAAGGCATAATGATATGCTATTTCAAAATCTCTTTTTTCGGCGTAAAACTCGTGTTTCCATTGGTTAATGTTTCCCTCAAAATCAAGACCACGATTTGACTCACTTGCCTTTGTAAAGTATTCATTTGCAGTATTTAAGTCGCCTCGCATAAGATATATTTTGCCCAAAAGCATAAAGCCTCGTTGCAACGAATCAATAGCCATCGCCTTTTTTAGATATTCCTCGGCAGCGTAATTATCTTCATCACAAATAATTAAGGCATAATGATAGTAATAGGAAAACATATTCCAAGTTTTTTCCGTGGCGTTTTCTGCAAAATCCAACGCTTTTTTACCATAATACTTTGCACTGTCTAAACTAAGTTTGTCAAGTTGATAACCGAAACATTTCCAACTATAATATTCCGCTTTGTTGTAATCAGTTACGGCATATTTTTTTAATTTTTCTATTACCTCGTCGTAAAAATCTGAATTATAAGAATCAACATTTAATGATGCTAACTGATTGTATATCAAAAATTTCAACTCATCGCAGTTGATATTTTCGGCAAGTTTTTCGGCTGTTCGGGTTTCTATTATCGCCAATTCTATATAATTATTTAAATACAAATACGTACCTTTTAATAGGTGCGACCAAGCCAATTTTTCATCGTCACCATCAAAAAGTATGATACATTTTTCTATCCCGATACTGTCGTCGTACCACTCCATATCGGCTGCAACCTTTGCCCATCGCACAATGCAGTACATCGCGCTGTCGGCGGCTGTTAGGCAAGGAGAATTTTCGGCAAGCGTTTTTGCCGTTTTAAAATCACCTTTTTTTATTAACTCATACGCCGAAAGCAATTCTTGATTTGGCTGCGGTTGCTTGCCGCAGGAAACTATCAACAACGTTATTATAAAAAATAATGCTCTCATTTTGGAATTTTTTCGACTACAAAAGTAACAAAAAAATATAATTTTTCGTACATTTTCGCTGCAATATTGACCGCTGCAATATTGCAACACGGTAAAAATCAAACACTTAATCTTTTCATAATTGCAGCGGATATTGCGATAATGAAAAAGCCGTCATAATTTTGCAGCGTAAAATTTTCAACAAAAACATTGAATAAAATGAAAACGATTATCTTAACAATTTTGACTTTGGTACTTTTGCACGTCGCAACATTCGCGCAAATATCAGGGACAGTTTCTGACACAAACGGTGAAAAAATTCCGTTTGCTAACGTCGTACTCCTAAAAAACGACACAATCTTCCTGTCGGGAACTATCACCGACGAAAATGGTAAATATGAATTTGCTGATACGCAAAATGCTGATTTGCTGAAAGTTTCGTATATCGGTTACATCGATTTTTCAAGGGAAATTTCAGCAAACGAAACTGTCATAGACGTTGTTTTGGAATCGAGCGACTTTAAACTTGACGAAATCACAATATCTGCCCGCCGACAAATCACTCAAATAAAAGATGGCGCAATGATTACAAATATCAGCGGTTCACCTCTTTCAAAACTTACTGACATTCAGCACGTTTTGAATTTTGTGCCGGGTGTTGTTTTGCAAAACGAAACAATAACTATACTTGGCAAAGGCGAACCGCTCGTTTATATCAACAATCGCAAAATCAGAGACTTATCAGAAGTTCTCCAACTTTCGCCCGACAACATCAAAAATATCGAACTGATTACAAATCCCGGCGCAAAATATGATTCAGAGGTGAAATCTGTCTTGATTATCAACACTATAAACCCAACTGGCGAAGGTTTTTCTATTGACAACAAACTCTCCATTGGACATCAGTATAAATTTTATTACACTGATAATCTGAAAGTTAACTACCGTCATAAAAATCTTGATTTGTTTGCAGCGGTTAATTATTCCGAAAAGAAAAACCAAGAAACTGTGCTTTCTACCGACGAAACTTTTCTAAGTTCGTATTACAATATGTTTACCGATGATGACAATTACATTTGTACGAAACCGATTTCATCAAAATTCGGTGTGAATTACGATTTCAAATCAGGAAATTCAGTCGGTTTTCAATATTCCAATAGGTTGTCAAACCGCGACATAACATCAACTACAATCACAAATTTGCGCAAAGATGGTATATTGTGTGAAAATCTCAACTCCACTAATATCGGCAGCAACAAATCGGGTTTTCATCAGGCAAATATCTATAATTCAGGCAGTTTGCTATCTTGGGATTATGAAATTGATTTGGACGCGATGTCAATTTTTTCGGATTATAATCATCTGATAAACGAAGCATCTGACGATGGGGAAAAAATTGTTTTGGACTGCAACGACAAAAATAATGCATCGTTATATGCCTTAAAATTAGAATTTTGCAAAGAAATTATTGGCGGCGACCTTACAATCGGCACGGAGCATAGTTTTGTGAACAGAAATGGCGTTTGCAATTATCTTCAAAATGCGGACAACAATTCCGACTATCGCGTAAAAGAAAGAAATTCAACCGTTTACAGCGAATTTAGCAAAAATTATGACAGTTGGAGTTTTACACTTGGATTGAGATATGAAAATATAAAGAGCGATTATTTTGAGTACGAAATCAAACAAGTTGAAAATTGCAGAAAATATCAAAACCTGTTTCCATCGGTTTCTTTTGATTTTTCTTTTGGAAAAACAGATTTTTCCATTAGTTATGACAGAAGCGTGCAACGTCCTTATTACGAACAACTTGGCAACAATATCGGATTTATAAACCGTTATTCTTACGAAACAGGAAATCCGCTTTTGAAACCGGCCTATTTCGATGACTTTTGTATAAATTTTGGCTGTGGTGATTTTACATTTATGGCTGACTATTTGATAAATCACAATTACATTTACGATTCCTATACAACGTACAATGGCAATGAGCAAATTTCGCTCATCAAACCCGACAACTATAAGAAATTCAACAGTTTACAAACCTCTGTTGCATATAGTCCGACGTTTGGATTTTATCGTCCCAACTTGTCGGCATCACTCTTTTGGCAAAATATTTCGATAGAATTTTGTAAAGCAAAAAAGACTTTCAACAAGCCGTATGAGATAATTAAATTTGACAATCTGTTTCAACTTCCGAAACAAACAATATTGAATTTTGGTTTAAATTATTTTGTCGCAGGAGATGACGAACTCGGATGGATTGACAACAATTTTACTTGTAATTTTGAAATCTCAAAAATACTCGGAAATTGGACTTTATCATTCTTGTGCAATGATGTCTTTAATACTGTAAATCAACATTTTACCTTGTATGGCAACATTCGGAAATGTACAATCGAAAAACATTCAGATACACGCAAAATGGAATTGACAGTTCGCTATAAATTCAACCCCACCAAATCCAAATACAAAGGCACCGGCGCAGGCAACGACGAAAAAGAGAGGATGTAGTCTGGTTTAATAATTGTCTTACATCGCCAAAAAATTGAAAAGTTTGCATATTTTTTTTATATTTGCAGTGTGAAATCATAAAAGGCAAACACTATGGGAATCTATTTAAATCCTGACAATTCCGGCTTCAAAAAAACACTTTCAGCCGGGTTATATGTTGATAAAACCATGCTGATTAGCGAGTTAAACAAGTTGATTGGCACGTCTAATCAATATGTCTGCGTATCACGTCCGAGGCGTTTTGGCAAAACACTCGCCACCAAAATGTTGTGTGCCTACTATTCCAAGGGCTGTGATTCGAGGGAGTTGTTCAAGGATTTGAAGATTTCTAAGGCAGATAATTATGAGCAATATCTCAACAAACTCAATTTCATCAAGATAGACGTTGCAAGCGAGTATCAGAATGCCAAAAATAAGGACAAGATGTTGGACAAACTGACCGCTTTTGTAAAAGTTGAGTTTGAACAACAGTTTCCAAATATTGATTTTTCTCTATGCGAATCTATTGCGGACTGTATGCTCAGGGTTCACGCCGCCACGGGCGAGACTTTTGTAATCATCCTCGACGAATACGACTGCCTTGTGCGCAACAATTTCGGGTCGGGACTTTTTGACAGTTATTTGGAGTTTCTTAATGGATTGTTCAAGAGCGAACCTTTGAGCGATGCCATTTCGCTTGCGTATATCACAGGTATTCTGCCAGTTGTGCGCGATAGAGTGCAGAGCAAACTCAACAATTTTGATGAATACACCGTTCTTGATGCTTATCAACTTTCTGAATATGTGGGTTTTACCGCAGAAGAAGTTAAACCGCTCTGCGAAAAATACGGAGTTGATTTTTCAGAATGTAAACGCGAATACGACGGCTATGCACAAAACGGTTTTGAAATTTACAATCCCGAATCGGTGGTGAAATGTATGCTGACAAAGAAATTCAGTAATTTTTGGGGCAAAACTTCCACATACAAAGTTATTACCGACCGTCTGAAACATAATTACAAGGGTATTCAGGACGATATAATCAAGATGATTGCCGGTGAAGAAGTAAAGGTAAACGTTACTCGTTATATGAACACGATGACCGATTTTATTACCAAAGACGACGTGTTCACTTACCTTATTCATCTTGGATATTTGGCATTTAATAATGAGAAAAACACTTGCCGTATTCCAAATTTTGAGGTCCGCAAAGAGTGGTACAACGCCATAGAAAGTATGGAAGATTACTCCGCCACTGACCAAATTATCAAAGATTCGGAAGAACTCTTGAACCAAACACTTGCAAAGAATCCCCGCGCCGTTGAGAAGGCTCTCGACAAAAGTCATATTCACGTTACTTCAAACCGCAGTTACAACAACGAGGACGCATTGATGTCGGCGATTTATTTGGCTTACATCTACGCCAAAAACGAATACACCGTCATCAAAGAAATGACTACGGGCAAAGGTTTTGCCGACGTTGTTTTCATTCCATTCTACCCAGGCAAACCGGCGATGATTATCGAATTGAAACACAACGGCTCTACCGAAAGCGCACTCAACCAAATCAAAAACAAGCAATATTTCGACAGTTTGGAACATTACCAAGGCAACCTTCTTTTCGTTGCCATCAACTACGACGAAAAGGCAAAAACGCATCAGTGCGAGATATTGGAGTTTGAAAAACATTGAGTATGAGACACTTCGCAAGGCAAAACGTTTGCTCGTGCTATTGTCGCAGATGACGCCTTTTACGCTCAACATATCTTCATTGTGCGAAGTGTTATCAACGACCCGCAACCAACTCATCCGACTTCTTGCACTATTGCACCGCTCTGCATTGTTGCGCCTTCTCTACACCGACGGAAAGGGTTTGAAATCGTTGGGCAAACCCGAAAAAAATCAAGGATATTCCCAATAGTTTCGTTGCGGCAGACGAAATCGAAATAGGCTTCGGCAACAAAATTCCGCTGTGGCTGTTCGGGATGTTGTATTAATGAAGAATTGATTTTCTTAACATTTAGCACTTTTTTTATTTTTACGTGCCACAGAGCCTGAGATAGATACTAAAACTAAGAAAAAAGAATTTCCAAGTATTCAAGTTCTCGTGTTTTTGTCTTTAAAAACTAATAATTTTAACTTCATACTTTATGTTGCAACCTTATTTACCACCGTCATAATAACCATTGATAATTTCAGTTTGCCTGCGTGCTTCTTCGATGGAGAACGGTTGTTTTTGTTGCTCTCTTACAACTCTTTTCGCCTGTTTGTGATAATCTTCTATGAATTTTTGATTGGCGTCCGGGGCTTTGATGTTCCACGAAATGCAGTTGAGCGCACCGCCTTTTTCAACCGCCTCCATAGCGTCAGGAACGCCAATTACATTACATTCAGGCAAATAATTCTGAATCTGTTGCAATGCTTGTTGGTCTTCGTGGATGCCTAATTGCGGAACGAGCACATGTTTCCCGATTTGCAAATAATTGATGTATGCCCAACTGTTTTTATCAAGGTGCTCAACGTCGTATTTCAGCCTGACAACATCAAAATGCTCGTCCAAAACCTGCCGAAACTTCTTTGCCATATCTGCGTCAAATTGTTCATAATTGGTCATCAACACTCGATTACCACCTAAATAATGTATCACGCCGTCGCTATGTCCATATATTTCTTCTCTGTCCCACGGTATAAAAACTATTTCGCATTGAAAAGCATCTGTGAGCATCTGTATTACTTTGTCGTGAGATACGTTGCAATTTTCAACGAACACTTTTTCGGTCATAACGATTTTGTTGCCGCACTTTACGACATTGCCACCGTCGATTATCAAATCCAAATCTACGACATTGTCGCCCCATTTCAAGAAATCGACGTTGCCAACTTTCTTGAC
>JAEEGK010023819.1_pt1 | contig 12737 bp, 8 predicted proteins | sample 8958771 | NCBI WGS metagenome assembly JAEEGK01 (sample SAMN16246547, study PRJNA631951) | gut metagenome | biome: gut microbiome; feature: rumen; material: SC-attached | host: Bos | place: Iran: Karaj | collected 2018-10 | reverse complement strand
GGGGATTGGGCCCAATCCCCAATCCCCAATCCCCAATCCCCAATTTTTATTATAATTTACAATTATTTAATCTAAATAAATTTTACTTTCATTTTTTTATTTAAATCTTATATTGTTTAATTATTTGTAAAAAATATTTTAAATAATATCAATATTTTTTTTAATTTTTTTAAAATAAATAAAATCAATAACATATTAAAATAATATTTTTTAATGTTTTATATTTATTATTATCTTTATAAAAATCCCTTTTAATTGATATATTTTATTATTTATATAATTAACTTACTTAAAATTTTCATAAGTATAAATAATAAAATTGATTTCCAAAAAATAATTTATATTATATTAAAATACTAATTTTTTTTCATATTTTTTGGAGTGATTAAATTTAAACTAAAATATTAAAAACAATAAAATATTTATTTTATTTTTCGTAGAAGTCAAAATGATAATTTTTAGGAAAACCATATTTATTTGGACATTCATATTCAATACTTCTTCCATTGGCAATTACTTTAATGGTTCCTGGAACAAATCTGGATTCGACCTCATATCCTCCAAAAATATCATTAACATTAACCCTTGATTTATATTGATTATTTTCTTTAACATCATAATCATAAGTCACCCAAGAAATAGAACCGTTAAAATGTTGGAATTCAAGTTTCACTTTTACTTTCAGATCTTTTCTTTTAATTATTAATTTGGAAGTTTGAAATTTTTTACAAAGAATTGAAAATTCTCCTTCTTTTAAATTGAGTTCTTTTAATTTTTTCAATGTTTCTTCTCTTTTTTTTTTTTTTTTCTTCTATTTGTTTTTGTTTTTTCAATTTCTCTTCTTCTTTTTTTTGAAGATATTTTTCTAATTTATTTTTATATTCTTCTACCTCTTCTTCTTTTGATAAATGACTAAATTCTTCCAAAGAAAATTTTTTATCTAAAAAAGAAGGATTCAAATCTTTTAATTTTTCATTATAATATTCACTAGTCAAATCTTGATTCACTGAAATAACTTTTCTTATTATATATGGAACAGAAATTGTGTTGATTCCAATATAATATAAATAAAGTTCATGAAGATTTAATAAGCATGCAATAATAAAAAAAATCCCTCCAAATTCCATAATACTTCCATCTTTATTTAAAAATATAAAATCATTTTTACTTAATCCAAGTTGAAAAGAAAAAAATGTCTTGTTTTTCCCTACACAAAGTTCTTCTTTTGTATCTTCATCATCTATAATAATTTGAGAATATGGAAAAAAAATACGAATAAATTTTTTATTTTCTATAATTTCATTTATATTAAAACCACCACTTATATCTCTCCAAGAAAGAGGAACAAATTTAATATTTCCTTCCCCTTTAATAATGGGCAATTTTTTTATTTTATTTTTTAAGGATTTAACAATATCCTTTTCACTTGCAGAATAGATAAAAAAACATAAAGTTGGAAAAAAATAACAAGCAATAGCTAAAATTTTTCCTAAAATACCCCATACAGGAAAATGAAAAAACACAAATATTATAATCCAAGGACCAAAAAAGAATATTATTTGAAAAAAAAACAATACACCTTTATCTTCATAATAAAGAAAATAAGGTTCAGTACTATTTTCTTCAAAATTTAAATCAGACAAAGGAAATAATTTTTTTGTACGATTAGGTAAATAATATCCATTAGGAAAATTAGAACAAATAGTAGATATTTTAGGATCATTTACTTTCATCTCAGAATCTAAATTTTCATTAGTATCTTCAAGGTCAAAATGTTCATTGAGAGACATTAATAAAAAAGATAGAAAAATTATTGAAAAAAAAAAAATATTTTATTTTTTTTAATTTATTATTTTAATGTATAGAAAACTTGGAAATTAATTATTTTTTTTATTTTGTTTTTTTTTAATTTTATTTTAATTTGTTTTTTTAATTTTATTTTCAAATAAAATAAAATGGATAATTTGAAAAAAATGATTGAGTCAAATGAAAAAGCAATTGGATATTTTGTTATTGGTTGTATTGCTTTAGCGGGATTAAATTGTATTGAAAGACCAGATTATAATTTTTTTTTATATTTGTTTATTTATTATACAATGATTAAAAAACATAAATTTCAACCTGAAGCAAAATATATTACAAATGAAAGAATGTTTATAACATTTACTTTAATTGTTAGTTTTGTTATTGATTTTTTCTGGATTATGATTTATAAAAACAAAAATGTTCAACTTTCTATTTTGTTGTCTTGGATTGAAATAATTATTAAAATTCCTATTTTTGCCATTGTTTTTGTTATGTGGATAGGAAATAATAAAACTGTTAATTTACAAAATAATCCACATTTTGATAAATTAGATGAAGAAGAGTAAAATAGTTTTAATATAGCTTTTAATTTTTTTTTATTTAAAAATAATAAAATGATTTTTTTTAAATATAAAATTATAGTATTTACTTAATCATCAAGATGAAAAATTATTAAACATGAGATATATAAATGGAAAAGATTATTTCATTTTTTAAACAAATAGATTTATATTATGCTATTTTTTTATAAATTCAAATTATATAACTATATTAAAGTATTTGAAATAATAGATATAAATCATTTTTCTTTAGAAAATGAAAATTAAAAAAATTTAAATTTTTCAAAGAAAGAAAAAATTAACAATAAAAAAAATAAAATTTTATATTTTTGAAATTATATTTTTAAATATACTAAATCTTAAAATTATTTTTTATTTTTACAATTTATATCTTTATACATTTTTACATTATTTCCTACAGATTTTGTTCTTATTTTCGTATAATTTATTTTTATTTTATTTGTCTGATTTTTATAAATTGTATTTATTTTACTCAATGAATTATTTTTTGATCTTTCAAGTAATTTTATTTCTTGATTTAAATATTTTATATTTTTTGTTTTATTATCATTTTCTTTTTTAAAATAATCATTATTTTCTTTTAATAAATCATTATTTCTCTTTAATTCTTTTATTAAAAGAAGAAGAGATGATATACAATTTTTTTTATCCATTTCAGTCATTTGTTCATAAATAAAATTACATTTATCTAATTTTTCTCCAAAAATATTTTGTAATTCATTGTAATTTTTTTGAATATTTTTTATATTTTTTGGAAAATTAAATTTAGTTTTAGTCTTACTTAAATATATATTATGAAAATTTAATTTAACTTTATTTTCTTTATTTTGAAAACTACTTGATTTTGCTCTAAAATGTTTATTACTATCATTTTTATCATATGAATTATTAATTTTATCTTTTAAAGGTTTATTTATAAATTTATTAATATTTTTTACTTTAATATTTATATGAGGTGTTTTTGTTAATGATGTATTTTTTTTGATTGTTTTTTTTAATCCAATAGAATTAATACTTAAAGAAAAATTTTTTTTCTTTGTTTTGAATAATTGACTTTTATTCTTTTTTTTTGAAAAATGTGTAATTGTATTATTAAAAACTAATGTTAAATTTTCATCAGTGTAATTTGGTTCAATTTGTAAATTTGTTATTAATTTATCATTATTTAATGATAATTCTTCTTCAATATTTTCTATAGTATTTCTTTCTGCTGATTCTTTTATTTTTAAAATATCAAAAATATAATTATTATCTAAATAACATCTTTTAATTAATTGTTTTGCTGAATTATATTGAGAATTATTTTGGATTTGTATTTCTCTAAATGAATTTAATTCACTATTTTTTTTAGATTCCATTAAAATAGTTTTGAAATTATTATAACCCAACATTTTTTAAATTTTAATTTAATTAATTTTATCATTTAAATAAAATAAATTAATTTATTTATAACCAAAAATAATTCTTTTGATAGAATTGATAAAAGAATATATTTTAATAATAAAATATTCGATATTGTCTCTAATTAATTCCTTAAAAATGAATTAATTAGAACTTATCGAATAAAAATAATTTCCCCTTTCCACCAAGGATAAAAAATAATATATTTACTCCTTGACTAAATGGGTAAAACAATTTAAAAAAAAAATAAAAAAAAAAAAAGAGAAATAAAAAAAATAATCAAATATTAAATCAAAAATTACCCATTCAATACAAATTTAAAAAAAACCAAAAAAACCAAAAAAAACCTTAAAAAAAAATAATAAAAAAAACTCAAATTAAACAACTTCAACAAATCCAGGATTAATATGATAAGAACTATCAGTAACATTTCCATATAAATCTCTTTCTAAATATTTCAATTGATCCATATTAATATCTTCATCTTCAACTTTAAAATTTAAATCTAAATTTCCAGTATGTGCAGAATCACTATTTTTAACTTCAATAATAGGAGTTTCAACAACAATTCCATTTCTCCAAGTACATTTATAAATATAATTCTCATCTTCAACAATACCAGTTCCATTTAATTTCCCATTAGAAAAATTACCATTAAATTTAATTCCATCATATTTATTATAAGACCCTTCACCATCTTTTTTTCCTAAATAATATTCACCTTTATAAATTGAATTAGAACTAAATTTAAAAGTTCCTTTACCATGAAAATTATTATTTTTAAAATTTCCCTTATATAAACTTCCACTTTTTTCATTTTTAATTTCACCTTCTCCTTCAATTTTTCCATCTTTAAAATTTCCTTTGTAAAAATAACCATTATTCCATTTAAATTCTCCATAACCATTTTGTAACTCATCTTTAAAATTACCTGAATAATATGATCCATCATCATATGTAATTTTACCATAATTTCCCTTTTCTCCATTTATAAATTTACCTTCGTAAATTGAACCATCTTTATAAATCATTTTTCCTTTTCCATTAAATAAAGAATTTTTAATTTCTCCTTCGTAAATATCACCATTTGGTAAAAATATTCTTCCTAATTTTAATATTCCTTTCTCCCAAACTCCTTCAATTAATACTTTATCATCTTTTAATAAATATTTACCATAACCATCCATTTCAGAATTAGCATTCCAATTTCCACAATATATATTACCATTTTTAAATTCAATTGGTTGAGGCGTGTCATATATTTCTTTATTTTTTATATCTTTTTTAAAATCTATTGGATTTTTTTTAATGTAATTTTTTATATTTTGAGGTAATTGATTTTCGTATTCTGGATATGAACAATAACTTCCAAATTGAGGTAATTTTTTCTCAAATGATTGAGTAAATAAATTTTGAGATATGTAATTTGGTGCTGCTGACATTTCGGGAAATGTTGCTTCATTTTTTAATTCTTCATCTTTACGACATACATTGCAGTAATTACCCATTAATATACTTTCTTTTTATTAATTTATATTTTTTAATAATAAAAATAATACAACATTTTAAAATGCAAATAGGTTAATTTATTGTATATGAAAAAAAATTGAACACCTTAATTTTTAAATTTTAAATATTTAATATTAAAAAATAAAAAATAAAAAATAATAAATAATAATTTAAATGGATTCAAATGAACCAGATAATGGAAATAATAATTCAGATAATGAAAATAATAATAATAATAATGATTATAATGAAAATAATGAATTTAATGATTATAATAATATAAATGATAATAATGATAATAATGAAAATAATGAAGAAAATGAAGAAAATGAAGAAAATTATGCGTTTTTACCACCTGAACATCCTCATTTAAAAAGATATCAAATATCATTAGAAGAACAATTAAAAGCAGATGAATTAAAATTACGTTTATTATATAAAGAAAAAAATAATGATGCAAAAATTTTAAAAAAAGAAAGAGAAGAAATTGGTATTGCTTTATATAATTTACAACAAAGATTTGCATCAATTGAAAATAATTTTAATGAAGAATACACAAAATGTAAAATTTTAGAAGAACAACAAAAAATAGAAACAGATAAATTAACAGAAGATATTAAATCATATAATAATAAATTTCAAAATGTAAAAGAACAAGAAAAATTAGTTTTACAATCAAATGAAGATTTAAATCAAATTAATTCAATGATTCAATATGTTGAAAAATATAATTTACAAGTTGAAAGTGATATTAAAGTAACTAAAAATGCAACTCATAAAACAGAAAATTTAATTATTAATAAAGAAAGACAAAAAAAAGAACAAGATTTCTTTATTGATGTTTTAGAAATGAGAATGAAAAATTTAACTGAGAAAAAAATGTTATATAAAGCACAAATTGAAAGTCAAGAAAAAGAAACTAAAGAAGCAAAAGCAAATTTAGCAGAAGCTGATGAAGAAATAAAAAAAATTATTGATAGGAAAAAACAATTAATTAAAGATTTAAATAATGCAATTTTAAATTTAGAATTAAAAGATAAAGCAAAAGTTACTGTTATTAAAAATATTGAAGAACAAGAAGATGAAAAAATTAGTATAAATACACAAATTAATAGATATAAAAGTTTAATTAGAAATGAAAATATGAAAAATAATGAATATGAAGATAATTTAAGAGAATTAAAAAAAAAGATTTTTTCTTTTGAAAATTCAATAAATCAAATTCAAGAAAAATATGATAAATTATCAGAAAAAAGAGTTTATTTACAAAATTCAATTAATAAAGCAAAAAATGAAATTGATAGTTTAATTAAAATTCAACAAAAATTAGATAGTGATTTAGATTTAATAAATAAAGATAAAGTAAAAATATTAAATGAAGCTAAAAAATTACAAGAACAAAATTTAATTGAAATTACAAATCAAGAAAATGAATTAAAACAAGGAAATAATTTATCAAATCAAAATCAAAAAATAAATAAAGAAATGTTTGATTTATTAGTAGAAAAGGATGCAAAATCAAATGAAATAATAAGAATTCAAATAGATAAATTAAATATTGAATCTGAAAATATTAAATTAAAAAATAAATTAGAATCAATGAGTCAAGAAATGCAAAAATTAGAAGATGATTATAATAAAAAAGATCAAAAAATAAAAAATTGTCAAAAACAATTAGAAAAAAAACAAAGTGAAATGGAACAATTAAATAAAATTTATGGTGAATTAATTCAATATAGAAAAGATGATAATGAAGGAGATTTTGAAGTAGCAATTAATAAATTACAAAAAAAAATAAAAGAATTAAGAAAGGATATAAGAAATAAAGAAGTAGAATGGTTAACAAAAAATCAAGAATTAATAAAAAAAGAAAATATTTTAAATAATTTAACTGAAGAAGTAGTAGATAAAAGAAGTAAAAGAATGAATTTAGATAGAAAAAAAATGAAATTAAATGAAAAATATTCAATTCATGAAAAAGAAGTGAAAGATATAGAAATATCATTAAAACAATTAAGAGATAATGAAATGGGGAAATTTAGTAAATTATTAGAAAAAAATATAAATACAAATGAAAATTTAGAACATCAAATATTTGATATAAATATTAAATTTAAAGAGAAATTAACAAATTTAGAAAATGAATCAGTTAAATTAGAAATGGAAATTGAAGTTTTAAGAGAAGAAAAAGCAGATATTTTAGCACAAATAATTGAAGCAGAAAGACAAATTACTGTATGGGAAAGAAAAATTGAATTACAAGAACAATTACAAAAAATAATTAAACCTGAAACTGGTAGAAAAGAAATTGATGAAATGAAAAATTATATTAATAAACAAAAAACTGTTTATAAAAAATTAATAAGTGAACAAGAAGGAGTTATTAAAAATATGGAAAAAAGTGTTCAAAGAAGAGATTATATAAAAGTTAAGTATCCAGTAAATGAAAATAAAGGAAATGAAATTAAAAATAAAGGTAATAAAACTAAAGAATTAAATAATTTAATGGAACAAATTAATAAAATTAATAAAAAGAAAAAAGAATATAGTAATAAAATTGCTTCTACTAAAACTGCAGTTGATGAAATAAATGATAATTTTAATCAATTAAATATTGAAACTTTTACTTTTAAAGATAATGCTTTTAATTTAAGAAATGAATATTTTAGAGGTAAAATAAATACAAATAATTTACTTTGTAAAAGTAAACAATATCAAGAAAGTTCAAAAATGATAGAAGATTTTTCAAATAATAAATTTAAACCTAAAAAGAAAGATGCTTTAAGAGAAGAATTGAAATTATATCAAAATGAAAATAAAGCCTTAATTTCATCTCTAAATAATTTTAAAATTCAACATAGTGAAATGAGTTATATTATTGATCAAGTTTTGAAAATATAAAATGTATTTTTTATTTTATTTTTATTCTAAATTAATTATAATATTTTTACAATAATATTATAAATAAAAATTATTTTAATTGTTATAAAAGATGTAAAATATAATAATTTAAGAATTTATTATTTAAAAATAAATTAAATAAATAATTAAATTCTCATATACTATCTGTAGAAAAAGTTAAATCTTATTAAATAAATTATAACCAATTATATTTTATTATTTAACGAAATTGGAGAAAGATGAAAAAGGGTAAAAGTAGAATTACTTTTCTTATTGAAAATATGAAACCAAAAAAAGAAAAAACTCTTCAAAATTCATTAGAAAAAAAAAATAAAATTCTTTATTCATATAAATTAACTGGAAATTTAGTTTCTTCAATATCAACTCAAATTTCAATTCAACTTACACATACAAATAATATCAATAAAAAAATTGAATTATATATTTATTATACATTATGTGAATTCTATTATAAAAAAATTAAAATTATAGTACATGAAGATTATAGTATAAGTTCTATGATATCTTATACTATTGATAAAATAAATCAAGATTTAATTCTTAATGGAGGTTTTAAAATGAATGATAATGAAGAATTATATGAAATTAGATATTCAAAAAAAAATGGGTTTCCTAATTATAATAAACCCTTAATTTCTAAATCAAATTTTGTAAAAAATTTTCCTGGAATGGAGTTAACATTATGTCTTAAGAAATATAATAATGTGAATAAAAACTTATTTTATAAAAAAATACAAAATAACTATTTTTCTAAATTTGATGATTTTTATTTTTATCAATAAGTAGAAAAATGCAAAATATAAAAAATTATTATTGGTGTGATTCAAAAATATAAAAAAAAAATTATAAATGAATAATGTAAATAATTAATAAAAACTTATTTAAAAAAATAAAATATTATTAAACAAAATTAAAATATATAAATATAAATAAACTATATAAAAATTAATTGCTACTTTCATTATTTATTTTAATATTATTAACATCAGTATCAGAGGCATTATTATTAACCATATTTCCATTAAATAAATCATTAACTTCTTTACTTGTATCAATTCTTTCATTTTCATTTTCTGTTGGATTAATTGAATTACTATTAATAAAATCATTATTATTAATTAAATTAGTATTATTTTCATTTTGAGTTCCTGGTGCACTTATTCTTTCATTTATACTTGGTAATTCAACTGAATTTTTCTCTGAATTTGGTATAATAATTTTATTTTTATTATCTTTAAAATCATCATCATAATCAAATCTTTCATAAGTACCATTTGTTTTTAATCTATTTAAATCTATTTTATATGAAGAGTTTATTCCTTTTACTCTTGAACTTGGATCTATATTTTTTGATAATTGACCAATTTCATCTAATTTTCTGAATAAATCAGTTAAATCTTTTCTTTCATTTTTATCCATATCATTTTGATTAGGAATTACTTTAATTTCTTCTGTTTTTTCATTAATATTTTCATTATTTTGAATAGGAATAAATGAAGATTTATTTTCTAAACTTTTACTCATACTCATAGAATTACTTATTAAATTATCATTATTTCCAAATTTATTTTGAGATTGTTCAATTTCAATAACATTTTCTCTAATATTATTATTAAAATTAGAATTATTAATATTATTATAATTATTTGTATTATTAAAATTATAATTTGAGTTATTATAATTTGTATTAAATGTTCTTACTTGAGGAAATTTATTACTATAACCATTATTAACTAAAAAATCAGAAGAAGAATGTAAATTAATATTTTTATTTTTATTTTGAGGATTTTCTCTATTAATTCCAAAATATGAAGGAATAGGAATTTTTAAATCTTCAGGATTAATTTGAGGATAAGAGGGTTCATCAATTTTACCTATAATATAATCAACCATATTTTTTTGATCTAATAATTCTTGAACATGTTTTAATTTTTTTTCTTGATATTCTGCATTTCTTTCTAAATTATTTTCAGGATCTGAATTTAATAAAACTTGACTAAATGGAGTATAATTTTTTTGATATTCATAATTTATTCTTTTCATTTGTTCATCAATTTCTTTTGTTAAATTATCTTTTAAATCATGAAAATTATCATCAATAAAACTTTTAAATTCTTCTTGTTGTTTTATTTCTTCATTTGGAATTATTAAAATATTATTTTCATTATTATTATTATTAATATTTTCTTCATCATTATTAATATTATCTTCAATTAAATTATTTTCATTTTCATTTATTTGAGAATAACTATTATTAAAATTTGGATATTGTGTATTATCACCATTTAAATGTGATTCTCCATATGCCATTTGCATTTTTTTATTTAAATTATTTCTTCTTTTTTGTTCTTGTTGTTCATGTTGTTTTTTTTTTAATTTTAAATATTCTTGATATTTTATTTCTTCTTCTCTATCTAATTGTTCATTTTTTTTCTTTTCTTCTTCATCTCTTCTTCTCTTTTCATCTATTTGTTGAAGTAATTCTCTTTTCCATTTTTCTTTTTCTAATTCTTTTTGTTGTTTTATTTTATTTTCATCTGGTCCTATATTTAATTGATTTATATTGTTAAAATCACTTTCTTTAGAAATTTTAGGAGTTTGTTTCTTAAGAGGAGTTTGAATATTATTATTATTAATTAAATTTTGTCCATTTTGAATATTATTTAATTGATAATTATAATTATTATTATAATTATTATTATTATTTCTATTATAAAAATTTGAATATTGATAAGGATTATATATTGGAAAAGGCATAATAATAGGATAAGGTTGCATCATATAAGGATTATTTTGAATATTTGGATTTAAATTATTTTGATTAAAATACCAATTATTATCAGTTTTATTATTTTCATTTTGAAAATTTCCAAACATATTATTATTCATAAATTGTATATTTTGTTGATTATTTAAATTAGGAGAAGTTCTATTAAAATCATTATTCATATTTAATTGATTATTATTTAAATTGTAATTATTATTAAAATTTTGAAACTGATAATTATTATAGTTATTACTATTATTAATATTATTAAAATTATTTTGATGAAGCATCTTTTGAATAATAAGAATATAATAATTTTTTAAAATCTTCAACAGGTTTTCCATTTTTATATTCAATATTTAAAGTCATTCCTTTAAAAGTAACTTTTCCTTTTCCATCAGGTTTCCCATCTTTAAATCTACCTTTAAAAACCCTTCCATCTTTATATTTATAAGTTCCCATTCCTTCTTTAATTCCATTATTATAATCTCCTTCATATTCAAATCCATCCGGCCATTTATATTTTCCTTTTCCATGCATTACCCCTTTAACAAAATCTCCATTATATTGTTCATTATTACTCCAAATAAATAATCCTTTTCCATAAAATTCCCCATTTTTAAATTCTCCCTCGTAAATCTCCCCATAATCCAAATATTCCAATCTACCATTTCCATTTTTCAAATCATTTTCAAAATCCCCAACATATCGGTACTCTCCCTCGCAAGTTTCCTCACCCTTTCCATTTTTTTTAAAATTTATTGTTTCTCCAAAATATATCACTTTTTGACCATTTTCATTATTTTTTATAATTTTTGCTTTACTCACCAATTTATTATTTTTAAAAATTCCTTCGTAACATGTCCCATCTTTATTGATATATCTGCCTATACCTATCAATTTTCCTTTGTTAAAATTTCCTTCGTATTTCTCTTCATGACTTGTATATAAAACCCCGAATCCACTCGGCTTTTGGTTTTTATCTATTTCACCTATGTATAAAAATCTTTCTCCTTTTTGCTCAATTACTTGACCTTCTTCTTTTGTATGATTCTCTCCTTTGTTTGAATTCATTGTTTCAATTAATATTAAAATATCATCTTTTTTATCATCATCTTCGCAATATTGAGCCCAATCTTTTTCGTAATTTATTGGACGATCAAAATTTTTTTCTGCTTTTTTTAATTTTTCAGTAAAAAATATGGAATAATCAACATCTTTTAAATACTTAAAAGAAGAACTATTTTTCTTTGATATACTATTACTTATATTATTATCATTATTATTATTTTTTTTTTCAATTTTTATATTTTCATCTTTATTTTCGTTATTAATTGTATTTGTTGTTTTTATTACATCTGTTTTAATTTGCTTATTTTCTTCTTCTTCTTCTTCGTCTATTTTTTGAAGGGAATTTTTTTCTATAATTTCATTACTACTATTATCCTTCTTTTCAGTTGATTTAATTTCTGCTTTTTGGTCGACCGAATTTATTTCATTATTATTAGTTTGCTGAAAAGGGGCTAAATTCTTTGGTTCAATATTTATTTTAAAATTTCCTGTTCTACTTCTTAAATAATCCCCTTTAGCTAAATCTACTTCTTCAGTATAATCTCCACATGTTTTTAAACATTTACATGATGCTACTTCAGGAATTCCAATTCCCATTTATTATATAAATTTTTTTAAAGTAATTAAATCAGCTTAATAATTTTTTGATAATATAAAAAATATTTAAAATATTAATAATA
>JAEEGK010023817.1_pt1 | contig 12738 bp, 8 predicted proteins | sample 8958771 | NCBI WGS metagenome assembly JAEEGK01 (sample SAMN16246547, study PRJNA631951) | gut metagenome | biome: gut microbiome; feature: rumen; material: SC-attached | host: Bos | place: Iran: Karaj | collected 2018-10 | reverse complement strand
GCATTACGAGTGTAAGTGTGGCCATATTGGGGAATTTGACTTTACAAAAGATTTCAATTGCAAACTCCAATGGAAAGTAGATTGGGCTATGCGATGGAAATACGAACAAGTTGACTTTGAACCAGGTGGAATAGACCATGCCTCTCCTAATGGCAGTTATGCAGCAGGCAAGGATATATCAAAAGAAATTTTTAAATATGAGGCTCCCATTTTCCAAGGTTATGGTTTTATTGGTTTGAAAGGACTTGCTGGAAAAATGTCCAGTTCGTCAGGACTAAACCTTACTCCAAAGACGCTTCTTCGTATTTATCAACCCGAGGTTCTTTTATGGCTATATGCAAGAACCGAACCAAACAAGGAATTTGATTTTTGCTTTGATGATGGCATACTACGACAATATTTCGAATTCGATAAGATGTTGACCGAAGTAGATAGTGGTAAGGCAACTGAATGGGCAAAAACAACAATGAATCTTATCCAAATAGAGGGAAGAAGAGTATACCCCATTCCATTCAATCTTTTAGTTCAACTAGGTTCGGTTGTTGATTTTAATGAAGAGTTATTACAACTGGTTCTTGCAAAGATCGGACAATGCTATTCGAAAGAAGAAATGTCCGAAAGGCTCGGGTTAGCAAAATGCTGGCTCGAAGAGTGCTCACCTGAGAACATTAACCGAATTAGGGCCTCTCGTAACTGGGAGGTATTTGATACATTTTCTCCTAAAGAAAAAAATGAAATCGAGCTATTGTACAACTACTTGGCTAAAGGAGGCTATTCGCTTGAAGAGCTGCAAACCGAGTTGTATGCTATTCCAAGACAGGTGAGAGGCATTACACGAGAAGACAAGGCGTTGAAAGCTGTGCAAGGTCAATTTTTCTCCAATGTTTACAAACTTTTAATTGACAAAGAAAAGGGTCCAAGGCTCTACTTGTTCCTATATGCCATTTCGCCTAACAGTTATCTGCACTTGCTAGATTTCTCCTACCCCAAGACTGAAGATGAAGTCCAAATAGAGACTCAGATAGAGGTAGTTGAAACCAAACAAGAAAAAAAGGAAAATGAAGATAATATTACCATTGAAATCAAGGATATTAAGCCAGGCATTATCATCGACGATTTTTCCAAAATGGATATTCGAGTTTGTGAAGTGCTGAAGTGTCAGGAGATACGCAAATCGCAAAATTGCTACAAGATTACCGTTAACGATGGCAAGCAGCAACGTACAATTGTGTCGAGCATCAAGAGCTACTACAATCCTGAGCATCTTATCGGGAAAAAGATTTTGGTGTTGGTGAATTTGGCTCCGACTCGCATTGCAGGTGTTACCAGCGAAGGAATGCTGCTCGCAGCCTCCTTCAACAAATATTGCAAAGTCATTTTTGCTGACGATATTATTCCGTCAGGCTGCGAAGTGAAGTAATATAGTTATATATATAAAGACTACATTAGATGAATAGTTGCATCAAGAGTCCCGTGCTTTCTTTTACGGTCACAAGGTTGTGTAACTTGAATTGCGTTTATTGCTATTTCCCAAACAAAGGTAACAAGTCCATCACCAAGGAAATTGTGGATTCCGTCATTCTTGAATACTTCAAGTTCTTCACTAAAGGAATTGATCATGTACGTTTCTTATTGAGTGGCGGAGAGCCATTGCTCGAAAAAGATCTAGTGTTCTACATCATGGAACAAGGGCAAGCTTTCGCTAAAAAGTATGGAAAAAGCATTTCCTACACACTCGATTCCAATGGAGTTTTACTTACTAAACAGATTGTGGACAAATTGATGCCTTACGATGTCTATCTGATGTCAAGTATTGATGGGGATTCCAAGATACATGACACCCAGAGACCATTCTTGCATTCGGGTGAAGGCTCTCATAGAGTTGTTGTCCAGAATGTCGCGTATGCATTGAAAGTTTTAGGCACTGAAAATGTCGCCGTGAGATTCACCGTGCTGCCTTCAGGAATCCATCGTCTTTATGAAACCTTCAGGTATTTCTATGATTTTGGATTCAAGATTATAGATTTTGCTCCGAATTATGAAATAGAGTGGTCGGATGGGGACATGCAAACCTTTGCATCGGAAATATATAAGACAGCCTCATTTGTTATCAAAGCAAAAATAGATAACAAGTTGATCAACAATTATATTAATTGGATTTTAAACAACAATGAATGCATTTCTGCATATGGCCATCCTTGCGGTATCATCCCTACAGTTGATACGAATGGGGATATTTATTCATGTCACCGATTTATAGACAATCCGAATTTTTATCTTGGCAACTATACGAACTTTTGTCAGGTTATAGGTTCAATTCGTTCGCTAAGCAAGGTATATCTTAATTATTGGAATCGTTATGGCGCCTATGGTAAGGGAAGTTGCCCAGCAAACAATGTATGCCATGGGTGCCATCCATTTGAATTCACAGATTTTTTCAAGCAATTTATTAGTGTTATGAGGGAACAGGTACGACTCGCACTTTTTGAGAATACTCAATCTATATGTATCAAGAGAACTATGAATTATTCGGTTGATGAAGGATTGAATAATAATGAGCATGTATTAATTAATATGGCTAACGGAGAATACCTTTTATTGAATGAAACAGGGGATGTCATTGTACGGATATTAAGCCAAGTGGAAACCATTAGCTTTGACGAATTGCTGAATAAATTTTTCGATTTCATTAATGATAGTGAAAACATTGACAAAAAGCAGATAAAAGAGGATATCTTGTTATTTTTAATAAACCTCAACAAAGAAAATATTGTTTCGTTATCCATATGAACGCTGTCGAAATAGGCCAATTGTCAGTTGTATTGACCTACAATTGTAATCTGAAATGCAAATATTGTTTCGTTTCAGACAAAGGTATATATGATACGATAGATGTTTCAACTGTAAAGCTTGGTGTTGAAATGTGGAAGAAAGTTTTTTCTGGAGGCAAAAACAAATTAGGCATTCTGTTTACAGGAGGCGAACCGTTGCTCAAGAAAAGAACGCTCTTTTCAATAATAGATGAATTAGAAAGACACTTTCCTGAAATCCAATTTGAGTTTCATATTACCACGAATGGCACTTTGTTGACAGAAGATTTTTTATCAGAAATAGAACATAGAAATGTCTTTCTATGTGTTAGTATTGACGGCGACGAGGGGAGTAATGAGGAAAGGCTGAACGGTGCGAATGCCCTATATGATATAATTGAGCAAAACATAATCATATATGCAAAAAGATTGGATGCAAAAAGATTCAGGGTACGCATGACTATCACTCCAAATAATGTTGGTCATTTTTACGAAAACATCAAACATCTAGTCAAACTCGGCGTGAAAAATGTTCACTATTCTCCAAATTATGAAGAGTGCTGGAATGATAATAATATTGAAGCATTTTTTGAGGCTCATCAACAATTGGGAAATTTTTGCTGCGAGGGAATCATTTTAGAACCATTTCAAAGTTTCAAAAAAAATGGCTTAAAAAAACAAGGGCCTTATGAACATGATTGTTCATTTATGCCAACAATCAATACAACTGGCGATGTTTACTATTGCCCTCGTTATGCAGGAAAACGGCTTGAAAAACTAGGACACGTTAGCAATCCGCAAGGAATATTATTGAATTTTAGAAAGTTGGTTAGTAAGGGACAAGGTATTTCCCTAAAAGAAGGTTTCTCCTTTATCTGTCCATCTAATTATTTGGAAAACAAAAATGTAATATTGAATTTTCGAAGATTCTATAACATGTATAAATTGTTTTATTTATAGAATTAAAGAATAATGGATGTTAATGAGTTCTGCCATTATTCCTGATAATAGGACTCTATAATCACAAAAACAAAACCATTATGGACCAAGTACAAATCAGCAAGATTAATTATGTTGCTCCGACCGTTTTGCAAGAATCCATACCCGTTGACAAAGCGGTTATTAAGACTCTCTGTAAAGATTAACAACTTGAAGTGGTGTGCCGAATTCATTTATCGTTCTTATTGTGATAGCTGGTTTTTAGCACACCACTTGTTTACATCTGAATTCTAAAACAATCACTATTCTTTTATGATTTATGTGTACATTCTAATTATATTTTTCCTCAACATATTGTTCATAGTAACACGCAAAAGAACAAATGTTTATAGATTATAATAATTTGTAACTAAAGTTTGACAAGCAAAATCAGACGCGCACTCTGAGGCAGTTAGAGTTTAGGATTTTCATAAGTAAGTCTTTATCAGATAGGAATTTCTGTACAAGTTCCTTGTTCGGGAATCCGATGAATTCGGTAAATTCCTCAAGGAGGTCCTTCAGCACAAGGAGGAGGCGTTCGTACAGGGTCACCTCAAGGACATCCGCATGGGTGTCACAGAAGAGGCCGCCGAGAGTCTCGTAGGACGAGACCCGCTTCACAAGCGAGAGCAGGGAGTACTGCATAAGGCATATTGAGACATGTGCGATCTGGGAGTAGAAATACTGGGCCTGACATCCCTCAAGGTGCAGGTATTGCTTGCATTCCTTAAAGCAGACTTCTATTGACCAGCGCATTGCGTATACATCATAAGCCCTCACGAAGGACTGGGAGGTGTCAGAGATCAGGAGGGTCTTCCATCCGTCCTGTTTGGTGCGGCGGCAGAGGAACAGCCTTACGGAGGTACCGCAGAGGTCGGTGTCGACGGTGACGTACTCGCAGCGGTACTTTCGGCAGCGTTTCCCGTCCTTCTTGAAGCGCGAGACCATCTGCCCCGTCTTGAGGGGTTCCCGCTCATGGAGAATTTGTTTATCCCAAATCGGTCATTAGGACGACTTCTCAATCTATTTCACTTTTTTAGGTCTGTTTATGGCATTTCAGTATTTCTTCCGGCATCTTGTCCACGTCCCTGTCTCGCCATAGCCCGCTATGTCTTCGCCAGCGATGTGACCAATCTGCTCGAAACAAATACTAATCTGCCATAAACCCTAATGACCGATTTGGGTTTATGTTGCATTTGAGCATGCCCAGCACGTGGCGTCGGAGGCCGCGGACGGCCTTGACCAACTCGTCGCACACAAACCAGAGGTCGAGCAGCAGATAGTCGAAATCCTCTCCGCTGCGCTTTGCCCTGCGGACCATTTCCAGCAGTGTCGCAATCTTGCTCCTAAAGTATTCGGAGTGCCTTTGTGCGGCCGGAGTGCCATCGCACGGCGATGTCTCCTTACGGGCTTTCATCTGTTAAGCCGTGAGGCCCTGCATGCCGTCCTTCCCCTTCTCGCCGTGCAGCGAGAAGTCCAACGGGCGGAATGCCACCCCGTCGGTTATGCCTAACAGCAGTCCCTTGAAGCCCAAGATGTGCCTGTGCTGGGTGTGGGAGAAGACCCGGCCTATCTTTTCCATCTTCATTCCGCTTTTTGCGATGTCGGTGTCGTCTGCCACCAGGCAGCGCACCCTGCCTTCTGCGCCCTGGCAATGCGTGCCGATGTATGCTGCCACCCTGCGGCTGACAAGCGAAAGCACCTTGCGCCAGTCCACCTTCGCGTCTCGAAGCAGCCTGTAATGCATATTGTATCCGGCAGAAAACCATTCGGCAGCTGCCGAATGCGGCAGATGGGACGGATTCTTGCACCCAAAGAAAGGCAAAAGAAGCAGCACCGCCAGTTTTCCGGTCGTTTTCATCCGTGCGTTGCTCTTGGTCTCCAATGTGGGTATTTTGCCTGTCAGTCTTATTACTTTCAAGGCGTTTATCATGGCATGTATTGCGTTATCTGCATCTTTTTTGAAAAAAAGTCTCTATCTCTGAGAAAAAATATGTACTTTTGCATCGTGACATAGCGGTGTCGTTTTTTGTTTTACACTGCAAAATTACTAAAAATTAGTAATTTATACAAGACGTTATGTCACTTTTTATTAACAAAATAACTTGTCAAACTTTAGTTTGTAAGTTTGTTTTATTGAACAAACAACAATATGAAGAATAAAATGCATACTATAAAAGTTTTTCTCGGATCCACATTACCCGAGCTGCAAGAAACACAGATAGTTTTAAGCGATTTCCTTGTATATTCCGTTCACCCAATATTTAAATACGAAGGAGCCAAAATTGAAGTGATTAGGCGTAATGACTCCTGTTTAAACAATATTAGTGAACAATTGCAATCGAAGATTGACAAGTGCCAAAAAAAATGTAACTTTTCTGTCTTCTTGTTTAAAAACGAGGTAGCGGAACAAACTATTCATGAATTTGAAATGGCTCGAGAAATACAGAGGAAACAACACCATTTGATTTTTGTCTATTTTTTCGAAGTGCCAAAAACTGAAAAGAGCAAAGGACTGATAGACTTTCAAAATCGACTGATTACTGAAGGATATTATTGGTATTCCGGTAAAGACGTTTACGACTTAGAGTCACAATTGATCATAGAACTACTGCAGGTAAAAAGTCAGTTGTTCAAGGTAAACAATCCAAAGAAAATAGAACAGAAAAGTGATATAGACAAAGACATTAATGAACTTAAGAGTCGAATAAAGAAAGTTTTGGATGAGGAGAAAAAAATCAATACTAACAGAAAGGACCAAGTTATCAGACTTTATAGAGAAGCCTGTCGTTTGGCCGAAAATAATAATTACAACAAAGAGAAACAATATGACTTGTTGTCTGACTATTTTGGATTACTAAGAGAATATGATTTGTACGACGAAGCCAAGGCAATTTGCAGACGCCAGATTTCTATTTCCGAAAAATTGTATGGACTCAAGCATGAAAAGACTGCCAATTCATACAATAATCTCGGATCAATTTATTGGCAACAAGACAACTACAAAAAGGCGTTAGAGTACGATACAAAAGCATTAAAGATTAGGAAGGAGGTCTTAGGTGAAGAACATCCAGACACAGCCGAATCATACAATAATATCGGTTCCGTGTGTCATAAACAGTACAAGTTTGACGAGGCATTAAAATACCACCAAAAGGCTTTAAAAATCAGAGAAGAAATCCTCGGCAAAGAACATCCTGACACAGCCACCTCTTATAGTAATATTGGCGAAGTGTATTGCGAGAAAGGAGAATACGACGAGGCGTTAGAATACCACGAAAAGGCTTTAAAAATTAGGGAAGAATTCCTTGGCAAAGAACATGCAAAGACCGCTGATTCATATAACAATATTGGTTTAGTCTATTTGAAACAAAGTGACTACGACAAGGCATTGGGTTGCTATGAAGAAGCGTTGAGAATATACAAGAAAGACCCTGACACAAAGCAGCCAGATATTGCCGAATCATACAACAATATTGGGAAGGTCTTTTATATTAAAGGCGACTTCGACAATGCTTTGACGAACGATTTAAACGCCTTGGAGTTTAGGAAGGAAATCCTAGGAGAGGAACATCCGGATACGGCGGAATCATACAATAATATAGGTAAAGTACATTATGCCAAAGACGACTATGATGAAGCCATGGAAAACTACAAAAAGGCTCTAAAAATTAGAATGAAAGTATATGGTACTAAGCACCCAATGACTGCCGATTCGTATAATAATATTGGATCAGTTTATTGGCAACAAGGTAACTACAAAAAGGCATCAGATTTCGATACAAAAGCTTTAAAGATTAGGAAGAAAGTCTTAGGTGAAGATCATCCAGACACAGCCGAATCATACAATAATATCGGTTCCGTGTATTATAAACAGTACAAGTACGACGAGGCGTTAAAATACCACGAAAAGGCTTTAAAAATCAGGAAAAAAATCCTCGGAAATGAACATCCTGACACAGCCACTTCTTATAGTAATATTGGCGAAGTGTATTGCGAGAAAGGAGAATACGACGAGGCGTTAAAATACCACGAAAAGGCTTTAAAAATTAGGGAAGAAATTCTCGGCAAAGAACATGCAAAAGCTGCAGATTCATACAACAATATTGGATTAGTGCATTTTAATCAGGGTAATTATTCTTGGGCGAGGGAGTATTATAAGATGGCTTTAGAGAGATATGAGAAAGCCCTTGGCAAAATGCATCCTGATACTGCTTCTTCTTACAACAATATTGGATTGGTTTATAATGCCCTTAACGATTATCCCAATGCATTGGAATATTTCAATAGAGCACTTCAAATACGTGAGGAAAAAATCGGTAAGAACAATGATGCAACAAGATCCACACAGGAAGAACTCAATATACTTAACATTGCTATACAGTTGAGAGATGTTCTGCAAGATAGTGCAGATGGATTGAAAAAAAGCACGAAGATATTGCTTTCCAAGTGTTCCTGTACCGAATGCTCACTTTGGTTTGTCAATTACAATAGCACTCCAAACAAGAATAAAGACAATGACGTTTTATCTCTTTCCCTAATTAACAGGCATGTAAAAAAAAGTGTTAAGTATAAATTTGAAAAAGATGAGAACTATGTTCGTGTAATCACAAACTCTCGAATAAGTTTTTTGATTAATAAAGATATTGGCGACAAGAGATTTCTTAGGTTTAATAGTAAAACACCTGAATTATCCAACTTTGTTTCGGAAGAATTCGTAGAAAAGAAAAAGTTAAATGATTTTATCATCATTCCTATTTTTGACCATGAAAACAAAACAAAAACGATAGCTTTCATAGAATTGTCATATAAAAAAAGTATGTATGATGATGACTATTGGAAGAGGTTGTCCTCTAAAATTCAGCGAGAGTTCTCTGAAGCTTTCCTCCAATATAAAACTATAAAAAAGCAACAGCTAATAGAGGATCTCATTAAAATACACGGAAAATCGAAAGATGAAGATCCTAATGAATTGTTTCAGACAATCCTCGATGCAATTTTTCTCAAATATTGTCCAGCTCAAGCTGCTTCCTTTTTTATCTGGGATACATATGTGAATCAATACAAGATTGTCGCTACAACAGGGCTGAAAGGAGAACTGGATTTCGAAAATGTTTTCTATTTTAGAGGCGAGGGACATACGGGTCGAATTGGAAAAACAGGTGAACCCTTAATCATAGACGACTTAACACAAGAGAGGGATGGTAAATACGAAGAAGACATAGCAACTGTGGCATTAACAGAAATGTTCATCCCTATCATTGACCCATCTGATAAATATAATGTGATTGGTGTTTTCAGATTAGTCAATAAAAAAAGTAAAGTTGGCGAAAGCAACATCATAGACTTTTTTAATGATGAAGATGTTGAATTAATGCTGTATGCTGCTGATTATTTGGCACTTGTAATTGCAAACTGCCAAAAAGAGACTGATTATATCTATCAAATTTATAAGCTGACACATGAAATTAATGCTCCTGCCAATGCCATTTGGAAAACTGCAATATATCTTTATGATCATCTGTCAGACAAGAATTTTGTTGCAAGTTATCTTTCCCCATATTTAAAAAACATAATCGAATTTGCCGAACTACAAAAATGGCAAGCAACAACCAGCCTTTTCTTATCTAGAGGTCATAGAAAACAATCATTTGAAACGAGATACAATATTCAGTCAATATTGTTGTGGGATGTGATTCAGAGAGCCATTGATATTTCTATTCCAATAGCACAAAAGTATGGACTACCATCCCAAAACATTTTTATTGACCCCAAATCAGACGGAGAGCTAACTATCAACATAGACAAAGATGCTTTTGTTACAATATTTTACAATCTCTTCACCAATGCAATCAAATATCATGTCCCTGAAAAAAGGAACAAATTCTATACCAAGACTTCATATTGGATTGTGAATGACAATCTCATCATCACTGTTGAGGACAACGGAATTGGCATAAAGGCCAAAGACCGGAGTAAAATATTTGAAATGGGCTATAGGAGCGAGTTTGCTAGACGCATAAATGCGTCTGGCTATGGCATTGGGCTTACGGTCAGCAAGCAGATCATTGAGGATTTTTGTGGAGAAATAAAGATTACAAATTTAAAAAAACCCACTGTTTTCCAGATAGAAATACCAATAAGTAAAATTCAATAATTATGGAAGAATATAAAATTTTATGGATTGACGATGACATCGACAAACCTGAATTAATGCCGGATTGTTCTGCCTTAGCAAAAAAAGGCTGTAATATTACTCCCATTAGTAAAGTAGACAAGCTGAAGATTACAAAAAACATGCTACAAATGTTTCATTGTATTATTCTAGATTTGAATATGCCTGTCTGGAAAGAATCTTTCAAAGACACACTTGGTGGATTAACAACAGGATATACCATATTGCAAAAGATAAAAAAGAGATGTCCAGATTCCAAGGTTGTAGTCTATTCAAATCATGAAGTGTCCGAGGTTAGGGGTTATTGCAACAGGTATAGTATAGAGTATTGGAAAAAATCAGATGTTTCGCCTGACACGTTTGCTGATAAAATTATTAACTTTATAAATAATTAAAAGGAGAAATAAAGAATGAAGAATAATGTTGGAATACCTGCATGGGTTGTATTCGCTACCATAGGATTGTCCATAGGGATCTCTATTTGGGCTTTGGTCACTGCGAAAGCAAATCAATCCATTGATATTGAAAAAATAGATGATTATTTTGGGCTGTTCTTTTCTGTAATCGGCGTGGTTTTTACATTGTTTTTTGTTGTAATCGGGATAAAAGCAACAAGTATTGACAGGGAAATTTCAAAAAGACAAGAACAGATAGAAAAATTAGACGACGAAATAAAAGAAGAAAAAGAACAAATAGAAAGTATCATAAAGGTGGAAATGGACCAACAAGAAGCTATATATAGTTTTTTGATAAATCTATCTAATAATATTATAGATGATGGTCTTCGCATAAGTACCAGAGATTCAATAAATCTATCTCGAGCACGATTGGCGATGAATTCGCGACTACTTTCCACAGAAGATAGATTGAAGAGAATGGCGTTATTGGATGATCTGGGAGATGAATCGGATATTGCTAATTTGGAAAAAATCATCGCAAACCCAACAGAGGATAAAAGAATGAAAGATTCAGCTGCTATGAGGAAAATGAAAATAATTAATCGAATTAATATGAATTAGAACCAAAACAATAGATATCTCCACAAAAAAACATCTTTTAGCTTTTGAATGAATAGTCAAGTTACAAAAAAATACCAACAATTTGATTGCTCATAAAATATATTATAAAAATACTTGTACTGGTTGCAAGATAGTCGAATCATTCCTCAAAAAAAACATTGCCCGTTTGATTCATCAGATTATCAATTATTACTACAGACAAGTAAAGTACCTCAGCATGGGAAAAGAGCACAAGAAGTACGAGTTCGGGAATAAGGTCTCCATTGTGAGTACATTGGATGGACTGATTGTCGGAGCATTGTCCTTCCACAACGAATACGACGGTCACTAGATAGACAAGTAGATTGACCAAAAGAAGAGATTTGACGAGCAGAGGCAAAACTGCTAGCCAGCAATCGCGGTTTCAGGGGACAGAAACTGTCAGGAACCTTACTACAACAAACTATTCTGTAATCTGGCCAGGATAGATTCGATTTTCGGGCACCTCAAAGCTGACACCGCCTGTTCCTCAACTTCTATTCCAGAGTCTTCGGCTACAATAGCAATGTAATGCTCGCATCTGTGGGATTCGGATTCAACTTCAATAAAGCGATAAAGATAGATCTATCTGTCAAATTGCTGGATAAAACCCTCCGAAATGCCAATGTTTATTGGCAATTTGACCTATTGAGACAAAGTACCGAAAAACATTTGCAATTTGACCTATACGCCTTAAAATATTCTATACACCGTTGAGAAATCTGCTTACTAAATTCCAATACATCATATTACAAAGACTGAACCCCTTACTCAATGTAAGGAAACCTGCCGCAGTCAGGTCTATCTAGGGTTATTTGAGGTTCGACTAATCATTCTTCTCCTCAACCAGACGTACTGAGCATCCTAATGCACGGGCTTCGACTTCTAGGCTCACTCTGTTTTCATCAAAACAGACTACGCAATCCAAATGCGCATATGGCCCTACCGTTGAGGGTGCCACCCAATAATAGCCTCCGGTTTTGGCAAAAAAGATATCCGTTCCCCAACGGTAGCCTGCTGCGGGAAGAAAGACAGCTCCCGCATTCTCCATTTTTGACCATTGGACTGAATCATAGACATTCTGCCGCCACCCGAACCCAGGCTTGAACTCACAGTCGGGCACTGGCACCCATTTGTCTGGCAAAAGTATCAGTCCCGTCACTCCCGATATCGTAGCCATCCCCATTTTTTTATTTGCCTCTATGCGTTGAAAAAAGAGATACTCCCACTCTTCTTTTGCAAGGGTACGCCAAAGCCCTCCGAGATTATACATGCCCCAATCATGGAACACCGCATAATCCTGGTTATCTGTACTTGTGATATTAGGACTGTCGCCTGTACCCCATCCAAACAAACCTCCATAGTCATATTGATTTGCTGTGAAACCATGCCCTCCAGGCTTCAAATTACCTGGGGCAAATCTCACTTTAGTGACTTCAGACACCGAGAACAATCCATCGCCCACTAACTCTTCACCTCCTATATTACCTGTGGAGTCATGGATATCACCTGATATGCTATTTTCTCTCTCACATGACACATACAATCCTACTATCAACGATAATAAAAAACTCAACACACAAATGTGTCTATACTTCCGACTATTTGTGTGTTGAGTCATAATAATATGTCAATTTCTGACTGACAAGTCCGAGAAGGCCCTATTGGTCAGAGGTATACTCCTCCCGATGAGCCCAGTGCTCGTTGAAGTCCTCGAGATTGCGCTTCAACAAGGTGG
>JAEEGK010023815.1_pt1 | contig 12739 bp, 11 predicted proteins | sample 8958771 | NCBI WGS metagenome assembly JAEEGK01 (sample SAMN16246547, study PRJNA631951) | gut metagenome | biome: gut microbiome; feature: rumen; material: SC-attached | host: Bos | place: Iran: Karaj | collected 2018-10 | reverse complement strand
GAGATCAAGGCCATCTTCGAGCTCAAGTCCATGATGGTAGCACTCATCGAGGAGGCGGTCCGCGAGGACGGATTCACTCAGGTGTACACCCCCAAGATCTCTGCTGCCGGTGCAGAGGGAGGTGCTGAACTCTTCAAGATCAAGTACTTTGACAAGGATGCATTCCTCTCCCAGTCTCCTCAGCTCTACAAGCAGGTGCTCATGTCCACCGGACTCGACAGGGTCTTCGAGATTGCACCCGCGTTCCGTGCGGAGCAGTCCAACACCAACCGTCACGTGACGGAATTCATCTCCTTCGACGGAGAGATGTCCTGGATCCAGAGCATGGACGATGTCCTCGCTATGATCGAGACCATCATCGATCATGTGATCACCGGACTCAAGGAGAAGGGAAAGAAGCAGCTGGAGATCATCGGAAAGGACATCGTAGTCCCCTCGCGCCCGTACCCCAAGCTCACATACAGCGAGTGCCTCAAGATCGTCAACGACGGCGGGCTCCCGCTGAAGAACGGCGACGACCTCGGAACCGAAGGAGAGAAGATCGTCGGAGAATTCATGGCCAAGCAGGGCAAGGAGATGTACTTCATCGTCGAGTATCCTGAGGAGGCCAAGCCCTTCTACATCATGGAGAAGGACGGTACCGAGTTCTCCTACGCGTTCGACCTTGACTACAAGGGCCAGGAGATCTCCTCTGGCGGACAGAGGGAGCACAGGTATGACAGGCTCGTCGCAAGGATGGAGAAGAAAGGTCTCAACCCTGACGACTTCGGATTCTACCTGGACGCCTTCAGATACGGAATGCCTCCCCATGGCGGATGGGGTATAGGTATCGAAAGGCTGCTCGTGAAGATGCTGGACCTCCCCAACATCAGGGAAGCTATCCTCTTCCCCAGGGACCCCAGCAGACTCTCGCCTTGAAACTTCAGAAGGGGGTACATCCCCCTGTTTTTCCACTTTCGGGTACTTTCGGCCACCCCCTTCTTAACTTTATATACTCTCCAATCGTCCTATCATACGGGATGCAACTATGGCAGCACCTGGCGAGCCTTACGAGAGAGAACTGAAAGGACTCCTTTCCGGAGACGAGAAGGTCATCGCGAAGATGATCAAGACATGCAGTCCGCAGGAGAAGGAAGCATACATGAGCATGCTGGACAATCCGTTCCTGGTGACACGTGCAGCAGGTTCCCTCGGTATCGACCTGGTGGCCCTCAGGTGGGATTTCTCCTTCCCGATCGAGGTCAAGAGCTCCAGCGAGGATGTCATGCATTTCAGCAAGAATGCCCGCCTCATAGAGCAGGCCAACGACATGCTGGAGGAATGTACGCAGTCCCATCTCGTTCCTATATACGCCTACAGGCTGAAGGCCTTCAGAGGGGATCCCTGGAGGATATTCACAATCCCCACGGAGCACAATTTCAAGGGCCGCAACGCTATCCTGTTCCGGAGGATCCCCAAGTTCGAGACCTCCAACAACGGCAATTACATAATGCGCTGGGAGAACGGCATGAAGCTGTCCGACCTGATCAGCTATGTGAGCATGTCGGATTATACTGTAGAATGAGCGGAACACCGTCAGAACTCATAGGGCTCATCACAGATCAGCCACGGTCTTTCATCATTCGGTCTGTTCCATCTCGGTGATGTCGGTCTCTGGATAAAACAGACTCGTCCGCATATAGCGGTCGTAAAAGCCCGATTCGGCCAATCTCGATACATATTATTACTGCGCAGACAATTCAGCCCTAGTGAACTCAGATGTCTGTTGATTCTATCCGCTGTCCTGCCTGCGGTGCACCCGCACGTATAGCTCCCGGACGTGTTAGTGGGGTATGTGAGTATTGCGGCACACAGATCAAGCAGATGCTGTCCGACGCTGAATACAACCACATGGCGAAGAACAGTGAGTTCACGGAGGCTGTTTCGGCAGCTATTCAGTGCATCAGGAACAGGGATTACAAGATGGCCATAGAGTACGCCGATAAAGCGGCACAGCTCGTCCATGACGATCCTGCACCTCTGCACCTGAAGTACATCTCTATGCTCCCTACCGATTACAGGAAGGCAGTATCATTCCATAACATCGCTATTAGCCTTGAAGGCAAGAGGGAGGAGACCATCTCCGAATCCGACTACAAGGAGCTTCTGGTGGTGTTCGCGTACAACTATTTTTCCGACAGGGAAGCGGATCTGAAGAGGATGTTCGCAACAATGAGGAGGGTAGGCTCCGAGGACATCAACAACGTCCGCAGATACGAGTACAATAAGAGGATGAGCGATTACTTTACCGATTCAGAACTAAAGACGGCATTCGATTCTGCTGCCTCGGAGGAGTTCGACGCGTTCGAGCAGAAGGTCGGCCGCATCACACAGATGGACAACGCTAATTGGACTGCAATCAAAGAGCTCAGGGACAAGGGGCTGTTCAGGATCGGAGCGGTCGTCATGGCTGAGCCGTCCTTATCCGGCCGTGCTTCCCAGTGCATCAAGAAATACCAAAATGTACTGGATTACAAGTGGGAATCCACTTTCAAGAACGGCAGTGTGGACGGATCCAAAGACCAGGTGAAGGGATATCGTTACGAATGCGATGCAATATCCAATTGGCTAAGAACAGTAAGATGATGGAAAAGCGCCGAAGCGCTTTCCGATCATTTCTTGTGGAAGTTTTCTCCGCTGTAGTTGCTGGATTGGTAGCCCTGCATGCGTGACAGCATCGATGATCCCTCATCGGATTGCTGTTGAGCGGCAGGTTCAGGTTCCTTCGTCTGTGCGACGGGCTCTGCTGATTGGATATTCTCTGCCGGCTCAGCCGGTTTCTCCTCTTCCCAGAACTTTTCATCGGTGATTTCGACCCAGTCCGAATAGTCTTCCTTCTCTGTGTTCTCCGGTGCCTCAATCTTAGGAGCTTCCTCGGGCTGGGCGATTGCCTTAGGCTCTGGTTCGGGCTCTGGTTCCGGAGCTGGAGCGGGTTCAGGAGTAAGTGTAGCATCATTCTGGGGCATCACGTAGTTGTCCGTGATCAGATAATCATCGTAATGGGTGGAGGGCTCGGTCCTCTCCGAGTTGTAATCGGTGATGGCCTGCATCGAGGCAACTGCCGATGAATACTGGGCGGAGACCATGGACACATCGAATTCTTCGCCGGACATCATGCACCTGACGACGATCTGACCGATCTCCTGGAAGGATTTGTCAGCTTTGCGCTTCTCCTCCCTCATCTTGGAATCGACCTTCTCGTTGTCGATCGTCTTAGATACGGTATCAATACCCTCTTGCATCGTTGCTTTGACCTTGTCCATGAAACCCATGGTTACACCTGGTAATGGATGCAGGATTGAGGATTTAAACAATGACCAAGCGGTCAATAAGGTCGTTATATAGGTTCTAAACGATTACGACCTAGGTGAACATTTGGCTGAGAACAATATCGAAGTATCACACCTGGTGAAGACTTACGGCAATTTCACTGCTGTTTCTGATATTAGTTTCGATATCGCGAAGGGGGAGTTCATGGGACTGCTGGGCCCCAACGGGGCAGGCAAGAGCACTACCCTCAAGGCGGTCACAGGTCTGCTTCGTCCGACCTCCGGAGAGATACGCATCCAAGGTGTCGATATCAAGGATCATCGCCGTGCGTTGCAACATGTGGGCTCCGTCATCGAGACCCCTATGCCTTACGGGGAGTTCACTCCTGCGGATCTTCTGTACCATGTCGGCCGCATGTACGGTCTGGACAAGCAGGAGACATCCATACGTTCGCGCGACGTTCTGGAAGAGATGAAACTTTGGGATTGGAGATACAAGAAGATAGACGGATTCTCAAAAGGAATGAAGCAGAGGGTGGTTTTGGCCCAGGCCCTGCTCCCTAATCCAGAGATAATCGTCCTGGACGAACCCACATCCGGATTGGATCCAAGAGGGATGGTAGAGATCAGGGAGATCCTCAAAGGGCTCAAGAAGAGGGACTGTTCGCTGCTGATAAGCACCCACATCCTTAGCGAGGTCTCCGAGCTGTGCGGTTCAGTCACTATGATCCGTGACGGAAAGGCTGTCATCTCTGGAGATGTCGCTGAGCTTCTGAGCGGATCGATGGGCGGTGTGACGCTTGAGATTAAGATGCTCAGGGACATAACTGAATCCCTAATTACAGACATTTCAGGCTGTCAGGGGGTGAAGGAGGTCGAGACGATGGGAGATCATATCGTCAAGGTGTCTTTCGACGGTACTCCAGAGCAGCAGGCAGAGCTCATATCCGTCGCCTATAGTTCAGGATTGGGCCTTATGAGCGTCAACGAGAGCGGAAAGAACCTCGAATCGCTCTACATGGAGCTCACAGAAGGGGAGGGGGCGGCATGAAACTGTTCTCAAAGGACCCCGTTCCCGCCGATACAGAGGAATATGACCGTCCTAGAGGAACCTGGGAGTCAAGCGGTATGATGTCCGACGAGGAGGCCCACCGCAATGTGAGGTACGAGATCCCAAGCGTCCTCTATCAGACCGTCTTTATGTTCAGAACTCAGATGGCGCTGTACTCAAAGAGGAAGTCGATCTACATCACATTGGTAATGGCAGTTATGATCCCTCTGATCTACATCGGTCTGAAGGATCTCGCGGACTTCACGATACTTGCGGAATCCAGCGGAACCGGTATGATCGGACTGCTCCTGTGCATGATGCCGTTCGTAATGGCGCTGTTCACGTCATTCCTTTGCGGTACGCTGGTCCCCAGCGAGTTCTCCGAACGCAGCGCGTATATGAACATGGCCCTGCCAATGTCCAGGGTATCGTTCTGTCTGGGCAAGTATCTAGCTGGTCTTGTGATAACCGTCGGGGTCTTCATCTTCGCCTACGGAATGGCCATGGCCGGTACGATGACGGAATACGATTTCTTCGACGACGAAGCTTTGGCCAAGTCGTTCGTCATGACTTTGCTCGCAACGCTGTTCTTCTCATCCTTCTCGTTCATGATGGGATGTCTGATGAACCGTGGCGCAGCTCTGGTCTCGCTGGTGTTCATGGTCTTCGTTGTCCCGCTGGTAGAACTGTACCTTTACGCCAACGAGATGATGTCGGATGATGTGTTCGTACTGCTGCCCAACCTGCTGCCTGACATGGCATGTCTGGTTCTGGGAAGCCATTTCGCTGCATCTCCGGTGGGATCGCTCAATGTGATTGTGAATCTGATAGACGCCTCACAGTTTCCGATTCTGACCTGCACTGCTATCTCAGTGGTGTGTTCTATAATGTTCCTTGTTCTGGGAATCAACGCTGTCAACAGGAGGGAGATGTGATGAGGAAGTTCATCGCTGTCGTAGTGGTATTGCTGCTGATTGGATTGCCCTTCATCACCATAGATGTCGATGCGGATGATCCTGAGGTCCAGAAGGTCAGATGGTGCAGCGATACCCTTTACCACTTCACCGGGATCGCAGTAGATGACTGGAGTATATCTGGTAAGATCTGGGTGTATCCTGAGGGAGAGGATTCCCCGATGCTGAAATACATAGCGGACCCTCAGACCAATGACATAGTGGACGGTGTCAAGGATGTCAAAAAGGACGAGGTCTACGAGGTGTACTATTATGGGGAAGAACCGTGGGATTTCATTCACGAAGGATCCGAGGTCGCTCTGGAGCCCTATAGTTACAAGATATTCGTCAAGCCGCAGACCGTGGTGAAGCTGAAGATCGATAGCCTGAAGGCGGGTACGATTGAATACAACACCTATGATGTCTACTACAAACCGGGCGATACCACTTCCGTCTACGGATTCGTAGGAGTCTGGTGCACGCTGAATTACGTGGATGACAGCGGTTACTACGAATTGGAGAGGATTTACGGTCTCGCTCCGTACATCGATGCTGAAGTCCAGATAGTCGTCAAGGAATTCCACGGCTCGCCGTATCTCTACATAGGCCTTTGTATCGGTATCACGGCCATGGTGGCCCTGCTGATAGCATTGTGCGGAAGAAAACCCAAACTGTGAATAAGCCGGGGGAAACCCCGGTATCTTTATTCAAAGATCGTCGATGAGTTTGGACCATCCCACGAGGACGTCGAAATCAGGGATGTTCGAGAAATCCGATGAGAGGAGGACATTGTCGCAGTATCTGGAGACCTTTAGGAGCTCATCCCTGGTATCTGCGTCGAAGAATCCCTCGTCACAGGCACGGATGATGTACGGGTCAAGAGGGCCGACTATCCTTTGTTCCTTGAGCTTCATCCTCAGTTTCTGATCCAATTTGGATCTGATCTGACTCGCTGTGCATATGGCCTTCGGACTGTTGTAGGGGATGTCTGCCACGGCTCTCACTCTAGGGTGTCGACCGAATGCTCGATTAATTATTGTTGTGTGGAGAATCTCCTGTCAGCATATCTGTTAACTCCGAATCAGACTGGTAGAATTATTCTGATTCTTTCTTGAAATTCGAAGTGATGCGGCCTAGTATTAACGGTCCGTAGGCACATAAGATGTATGAGATTGTAAGGCTCGCAACAGCCAAAACATACCTTCCAATTCCGGTGAAATCAGCTGCGAGACATACAGCGTCATCGAAGGTGAAGAAAGGGGCAAGGATCAGCTTGGCGATGAATACATGCAGGATCAGTATGCCCATCGTATGCCTTCCGATGTTGGAGAACAGTGTCGATATGACCGGGATCTTCGAGATTATGATGAACAGACAGATCAGCATGACGAATGCGATAGTGGACTCGACGGTGTACGGGATTGCGGAGTATCCGCCGTACTGTCCGAAGTTCATGTAATCGAAGTCTATGCTCGGTGGTAAAAGGTACACCAGGGCAATCGTACAGGCGATGCTGATGACCAACACTGCCCAGAACTTCATATTGCCGACTCCAAGGGATTCTATCCTTTCGACGAGGTCCAGCTTCGCCAGATACATTCCGATGATCATGAACACTGCAGCAATGGGGCATAGGTTCAGATTAACGGGCAGGCTGAAGTCGAAAAGCTCCCTGTACAGGACCGTAATGCCAAGCAATACTGCGATTACTGCCAATCCAAGCTTCCAATTGTCCCTTATGCGGTCTGCAACGGCATAGAAGATTACGCAGGCAATCAGGAGCACCCACAGGAAATAGTATCCCATCGAGAAACCGCAGATCGCCCAAGGCGTTCTGGCATCGAAGTCCACAAAACTGCGTTCCAGAGTCAATGTCCTCTCTATGCAGAGAAGGAGATCATCGAAATCGGTAGGCTGACCCCATAAGGCACACCAGAGGAAACAGATTATCGAAAGACCGAACGAGGCTATTATCAAGGCATACAGAAGGACCTTGACACGGCGCTTCATATTCTCGACGAATCCCCTCCCAGGATTGAAGAAGTAGCCGGACATGATGAAGAATCCGATTAGTCCGAGATACAGGGCCTGCACGAATGGAGCGGGATCGCGACATTGCTCTTCACGACGATGCCTATGTGAAGGATGACTATGATCGAGATAGCTACGCCCTTGAAGATATCCATAGAGCGTGAACGTGAATTCAGACTAGGTGCATCCATCATCCAGAGTCAGAGCATGAACGGTATTAAAAATGACGTTTTTCTGGATTAATTAACCGATCAGTAATTATTGAAAAAAGAAGCGCGGAGGAAGGGATTTGAACCCTCGAGGAGATGCTCCACCGGTTTTCAAGACCGGCGCCGTAGGCCGCTTGGCTACCTCCGCTTAATTGCCGATAGATGACGTTCTATTTCAATTATTCACTGAAATAGGTTTGGAATCAGAATGATATAGTACGCTAAGCAGAGAACTCAGTATTGGAATTATGGGTGTATTGATTACAGTATGCCGATCACAGACACCTATCTTAACTTGATAAAAAGAGATTGGATGGTCATTACCGAGTCTGATCATTAACAGTTTCAGCTAGGGCAGTCATCCCGCAGGCAATCGCCAGCAGGATGGCTACCCGTTCACAAGAGGTTTGTCTCGTTGAAAGTGGCCTCTTGCCTCCCATGCTTCAAATAAAGAAGCAAGAGGCCACTTTTAACGAAATCGTTTCAGAGACGTATGAGTTTCATCTGGGGTGCAAACCGCTCTTCCCAGATGAACTTCAAATCCTCAACCAGGGCATTACAATAAAGACGGATGGTCTTCAAGGGGCTCTTGAACACATCCTGTGCTGGTATCTCACTGTCTCCGGCAGTCACCGCTTTGGCGACACTGTCGTCAATCTCAAAGATATGCCCGCCAATCTGGCCCCCTATCAACTGCTTGCCGTCAAGATCATACCATGCTCTGATATCGAACGATTTGCTGAACAGGGTGTCCACAATGGCGATGCCCTGTGGCATATACAGATGTTTCAGGGGGACGCCCTGGAAGGCCATACTGTAGACTATCTCGACGGATTCTCCTAGTACTATGGTCTCAAGGCTTGTACAATCGCGGAATGCAGCAGGCCCTATGGACTTGACTGCTCCCCCTACGACCACATCGTATAGTTTCTCGCACTCCCTGAACGCGTTCATCTCGATGGTCTCCACGGACTCACCTATCACGACCGATTCGATGTTTGATCCTCTAAACATTCCTGCCGGCACGTTGGTGATACCGTCCCCTATGATGACATTTTTGATGTCGTACATTCTCATGGAATTCCATATGATTCCGCCGGCGTTCATCGTGCTGTCATTCGCAATAGGGTTCTTGGATAGGGTGAGGGTGTCACCCTGGATTTTCCAGTCTATGTTCATGATAGTTCCCGATGTAGGATAGTCAAATTCGGTAGGAACCATCATGTTCGCATAATCGCTCCATCCTGGTGCGGTCTTGTACGCTTCCAAGGACTCTGCCGGAACCTTGATTTCAATATAATCATCGTTATAGGCGAATACTTCCTTTCCCAATATCGGAGGAATCTTGGGCATTACAGAAATGGAATGTATGCGATTGTATGCGAAAGCCTTGTCCCCAATCTCAGCGACGTTCATAGGGATAGTAAGTTCCGGTATACGACATCCGAGGAAGGCGTTGTCACCTATTGTGATCAAACTGTTAGGGAGATCGAACGGGATGCCCAGCCCCATGTCATATATAGCACCACGGCCACAAGCGTTCATAAACATTTCTTCTGGTACATTTACCACGCCTTCACGAATTGTCAGTCCGAATGGTATGATATTCGTTGGATTCACAGGGAAAATCGCTTTTCCCCACCACCAATGTTCTGCAGGTGCCATTACACCCGATTCATACCCCGGAGCCGGGTTCTCAGAAGGCCACATGGTGATTTCATTCCAATCATCCATTAACCAATCCACGCCACCTAACTGTCCGCTTCCTATGATCCTGTCGTTCCCTTCGATTTCATCGGAATAGGTATCGATCATTATAATCGAACCGAGCATCAATCCTGCTATCAACAGCGATGCGATGACCATTTTGTCCTTTTTCTTAATCATGATATCGCCTCTCGATATGTTTGCGGATGCGACCGAGGTCCATCCTCCTGTTTTTTTGCCGGGCGGTATCGGCAACATATATGATTGACTGTGTAGTCAGTAGAATATAGAGCTTACTACCGTTTTGTCTACAAAAGAGCAGTGAATTCGGACCGATAATTCATCATAGGACAGGCAACGACATGGTTTATCCTTGCTCACCCCAGGCTTTGAAGGCGATGATTCGGAATTAATTGCCTAATTCCGAATTCACAGATCTGTTGCTATCAACAGGCCACATCTTATTGAAAGTTCCCTGCATGAAAACGAACCAAAGGTTCTCTACCATAAGCGACAGAACTGCAGGAAGCAGAGCGTCGGGGTAGGTAGTGGAGAACATCACGATGCACAGTGTGGCCGCCAATCCGGAGTTCCTCCAGGTCCCTAGGGCAATGTAGACTATACCTTTGTCTCTTTCAACACCCATCTTCTTGAGCAGGAAAAGCATCGCAAGGCTGGGTACGAATATCCTGAACAGATTGGCGACAAGGAGCAGCAAAGCGATGTCTGGATTCTCTATGATGTAATCCCTTCTGAATCCGACGCTTATGAAGACCATCGCCAATATGATGATGTTAAGGGCCATGGTCTTGATCAGCGGAGGGATGGTGACCTTGTTCAGAGGGATGTCTATCGCTACAGGGATCACAACGAATAGCACGACGTATTCTAGAATCTTCACCCAACTTGCAGCCTCACCCATAAGGAGATGGGTGATCAGAGGGGTGAGGATCAGAGCACCGAGGTAGATGAACGAGAAGCCCAGCATTCCTAGCTTCATGTCTCCTTTCATGTAGAACGTCATGGTCATGACGGATATCGCGCAAGGCACGGCAGAAAGCATAACCCATCCGTACCACAGCGCAGTCTCTTCGATGAACAGGAATCCTGTTAGAAGCGTTATGCCTGTGTTCAGAAGGAAACAGCAAAGGAAGCACAGAAGGACCTCTTTCCTGTTGTTCTTCAGATCGCTGAAATCGAATTTCAGTCCTTGAAGGGCGAGCGTCATCTGCATCATCAATGTGATGATGAGCATTGTCGGAGCATCGGGATGGTCAAAACCGATGACAAATCCCAGTATGATTCCTAGGACTGTCCAGAGTTTGACATCGAATATTATCCTCATCTGAAGAACCTCGTCGCTTCGCCAGCAGGGTCATCGGTGAGTTTGGCATCCAATTGCTTGACGTACTTGGAAGCTCTGCTGTCCAAGATCACGGCCATGCCTCTGTCTGTCTCCGTCCTGATAAGACGTCCGATCGCCTGCTTCATCTTCCTAAGGGCCGGAACTTCGCTCGTATATATCCAACCTTTGCCCGCACCATATCTTTGGTCGAACATGGCAGACATGGCCTTCTGTTCTGTGGAAGGTGGGGGGAAAGGGATACCCACTATGATGGCAAAACACAATTCATCTCCGGGAAAATCCATACCTTCCGCTACCGATCCGCCCATCACGGAGAAGAAGACGCCGTCCCTTCCGTTACGGAAAGCTGCCAGGTTCTCCATGGTCTTCCTCTGGTTGCGGGATTCTTCCCAATAAAGGTTCTTGTTGACATGAGTCTCGATATACGGCCTCATTTGGCGCATGTAATAATACGATGTGAAGAAGACAAGAGTGTTCTTGTCAACCGAATTGCAGAGCATCGCGATGTAGTTCTCCAGACGGCGCTGCATAGACGAATCCTTCTGCATCTCCGTCTGCTTGGTGGTCACATCATTTACGTACAGGACGCATTTGTTCTCCGGGGGGAACGGTGAGGGGTACATCCTGAATCTGGGGTTTCCTTTGAGTCCGAGGACGCGGGCATACTGGTCCAAGGGCTGAAGCGTTCCTGACATGTGGATGGCTCCAGGGATGCTGTTCAGGAACAGAGAGATCTCGTATGGGTCGATACATTTGGCTGACAGGTATTCTCCGTCCTGATCAATCTTCAGCGAACGGACGAACCTGTCCGATGCTGAGGAGCACCAATCGCGCATCGCAACGCCCAAAGATTGGATCTCAGACACCCTGTTCTCACCGCGTTCCATAAGGAGTTCGGTCCTGGCCTCTCCGTAATCCATAACCTTCTCGATGGCCGCATCCAGATCTTGGGTTTTCATGCCGAACTTTTTCATCATGCGCTGTTCTATATAATCATCGGACAGCACAACTTCCTTCTCATTCAATCCGAGCTTCTCGGTGGCGACGTTACGTATGGAGTTCTTGAAGTAGCCAAGGAAATCTTTTAATTCAACATCCATCCAGACGGTAGGATTCCCTTTCATGGTGCTGCATTCATCTATCGCGTTGTCCACCATGTCCCTGTTGATGATGAAACTCTCTTGGTCCCTTGCGGCGTCAACGAGGTTGTGCGCCTCATCAACAATTAGCAGTATGCTCTCGGGACTGTCCTCAAGCCCCAGGTTGGCCATGAGTGTCGTGCGTATATCTGATGACAGTATGTGGACGTACGGTACTGCGACCACATCGACCCTTTTCATCAACTGTTTCTTCATCTCATACGGACAGACACCGTTCTTCTCGCAGTACCTGTCAAGTTCGTCAGATGTCGGGAAGTTATTGAGGAGATAGTTCTCGACGCCCTCTATTTCCGTCTTGACCCTGTCGTAGTAGCGGCATCCTCCAGCAGCCCCTTTGATGCTCTTCGAACGCTTGTCTTCACACATCATGGAAAGGACCTTGGGGGAGAGCGATTCATAGTCCTGAGTGCCTCTGAAGAGAGGACATGATTTGTTACGGCCTGTGATTGTGAGTCCGGAGACCTGTTTGATCCTTGAGATCGCCCTTAGTTCCCTCATAACCTGGTCGCTCTGAGAGATCGTCCTTGTCAGATAGACTATCTTTTTACCAGTCTTTCTTGCATGCTCCAAGCCCGCAGCGAGAGAGACTATGGTCTTGCCCGTACCGGTACCAGATTCGATTATGATATGGCGTCCCTCATCAAGGGCGTTGCGTATGTCTGATATGATGTCCATCTGACATCCGCGCGGTTTGTAAGGGAGGTAGGGGGCATCCTTGTTTTCCTCAGCGATGAATTCTACCTGTTTCTTCTTAGGGGCAATTCCATCCAGAGAGGACTGGTTGCTTATGTCATTGGGATTGATCGGTGCACCGCAGGCTATGCATCTCTTGCTGTTAGGAGGCATCAGACTCCTACATCTGTGGCAGAACATTCCCATCATGTTTTTCGGAATCTGCCGCTCTGATATAAGACTAATCTTTGGCCGTTGGTTCCGTAACGACGCAGATATGAG
>JAEEGK010023814.1_pt1 | contig 12739 bp, 7 predicted proteins | sample 8958771 | NCBI WGS metagenome assembly JAEEGK01 (sample SAMN16246547, study PRJNA631951) | gut metagenome | biome: gut microbiome; feature: rumen; material: SC-attached | host: Bos | place: Iran: Karaj | collected 2018-10 | reverse complement strand
TGATAATTCCTATTATATTTTTCCATACAATATTTTGGGATATTTCTCCTTAATAAAATCGCAATTTCATTAATATTATTTTCGTCCATATTTAAATTTACTTTTAAGTGTCTTTCTATTGCTTCAAAAAAAAATATTTTATTATTAGTATCATTAATATTATTATTATTATTTTCTTTTTTATTATAAATTATATAAAATACATATTGATTTATACTCTTGTTTATTCTTTGCGATAAAATTTTGATGAAATTAAATAAATTAAGCTTATTTAATATTAAAATAAAAAATTTCGAAAATTTCTGAGTTATATAAGATATAAATTTTTTCCTTATATTATTATATATTATTTCTTTTTCTTTTTCTTTTTCGGTTTCTTCTTGAAATGATTTTAATAAATTTGCATTTGAATTAATAGTACTGGCTTTTGTTGTATTATTTTTGGTCGAAGAAATCAATTTTTTAAAACTGAAAAAATAATAATCATTTAAAATTCTATTTTTCATATATTGTTTCCACTGTTTTTGTATTAATTTTATTTTTGGTATTTTATCCTTATATATTATTCTCCACCATTTTTGAATTTTTATCACTTTTATTATATATTTATTTTTTATAATATTTTTAAATAAAATATTTTTTATTTAATAAAAAATAAATTATAATGAAAAAAGAAAAAAATAAAATATTTTTTAATAATAATAATTTTCAAAATTTTTTTAATATAAATAAAACAAACAATAAAAATAATAATAAAGGAAAAAATTTAAATAAAAATAATATAAATGATAAAAATATTAATATTAAATATTATGATAATAATTATATTACTATTAATGCATCTGATATAATGACAAATTTTAATAAAAATAAAAATAAAATTATGAATTACAAAAAGAAAATTTATAATAATCAAAATATAAAATTTAAATCTAATAAATATTTAGATAATTATAAAAATAAGAATAAAAATAAATTATTTAATAATAATAACATAAATTTTAATCTTAATAATAATAATAGTTTACATTGTTTAGATTTTAGTTTTAATCAAGAAGATGAAAATGAAATAATCAATGAAAATTTTAATATTAAAAATTTAAATTATCGTTACAATAATAATAATAATTTTAATTCAAATTCAAATATTAATTTAATAATTATTGATAATAATTATATTAATAATTCTCCTTTAATTCCTATTGAAATAACAATTCATAATAATATTAATAATGAAAATGAAACAAATTTTTTAGGTTATGATAAATCAACTTTAGATAAATATGAAAAAATATTAAATAAATATGAAACTCCATATGAAAAAAAAATTAAAAGAAAAAATAATAATAATAATTTTAATACATTTTTTGAAGAACAAGATAATATTAATAATATTCCAAAACCAATGAAAAAAGAAAATACTGAAAAATTTTTGACTAAAGATTGCCAAATTATTAATATAAATGATATTAAAAAAGATATTATTATTCCTAAAGAAAAAGAAGAAGAAATAATTTATAATGAATCAGATGAAGAACATAGTACTTCTATTAATAATAATAATAATAATAGTAATAATAGTAATAATAGTAATTTTATTAATAGTAATAATTTTGAATCAGAAGAAAATATAAATTTCACAGATGATTTAAATCAATCAAATATAAATCCTTTATATATATCTCCTTCTCCACCTTTAATGATAAAAGAAATTCAAATTAAAAATTCTTTAGGAATTGATTATAAATTATGTCTTTCAAACTATAATAATCTTCTTCAAAAATTATTAAAAAATAATCAAAATAATAATGATAATCAAAATAATATTAATAATAAAAATAATAATAATAATCAAAATAATAATAATAATAATCAAAATAATAATAATAATGAAATTATAAACGATATGAAACAAATTACAAAAATAAAAATGAAATTACAATCTATAGAAAATTTTTATTCTAATGAAATTGATAGATATAAATACAAACTTTATAATATTTTTAAAGCAAACACTAAAAATGATATTGATTCACGTTTATCTTTACAAAGAATAATAGAAAAAATAGAATCAATGGATAATAATTTTTTATTAGAAGAAAAAGACTATATAAATCAAATTAAAATTTTATTTAATGAATTAGAAACATTAACGAATAATAAAATTGATAATAAATTACTTAATGAAGTTAATTCTATTATAAATAATAATAATATTAATAATAATAATTCTAATAATAATAATAATAATAACAATATAAATGAAGATGATCTTCTTTCTATTTTATCTGAATTTAAATTAGATGAAAATAAATATAAATTTAATGTTCCATCAAAATATCATATGAATAATAATGTAAAATGTATAAAAATTTCAATAATTAAAGATAATATTATAAAAATATATGAAAATAAAGTTTTTGATTTAATTAATAAAAAAAAAACTATAAGAAGAATTTTTCCAGATGGATATGAATATAGTTTATATAAAAATAATGATATTAAACAAAAATTTCCAAATGGAAATATTTTTTTTTATTATAATATAAATAAAGCTTATGAATTTAGATTTATAAGAAAAAATTTTACTTTATTTAAATTTAAATCAGGACAATATGAAAAACATTACCATACTGGAAGAATAATGTGTATAAAATTTAATGATGGAAGTTATAGAATTATTGGACCAAAAAAAGAATTATTTCAATTTTCTGATGGGAAAATTGTAATTAAAAATAATGTTTTATAAAAATATTTATTTTATATATAAATGTGTTTTATTTATATTTTATTAGAAAATTAATTTAATTTAAAATTAAATAAATAAAACTTATTTTATAATAATAAATATATTATTAGTAAAATGTATTTTGAATATTAAATATATATAAATAAATATATAAAATTATTTTCATTTTTATAAAGTAGAAAATAAATAAACAATATTAATTATTATTAATAACACAATATAAACCTAAATTTATCATATTTACAAAAAAAAACATACAATAAATATATAATATTTTTTTAATAAAAATTATATCTAAAATCTATCAAATCTTCAAAATCATGAACATCAAAAAAATTTTTAATATTTATTACACTAAAACCAAAAAATCTTTTATATCTTTCCATACTTTTTTCATTTAAAATCTTTTTTACTTCTTTTCCTTCAATCCATATTACTTTCCCATTCTCCATCCAAAAACCAAATTGAATTAAATTACCGTTTAAACATTTTCCTAATCCTATTTGTTTTCCTTCTTTCCAAAAACCTATAAATGCTTTATTATAAGCAAACCAATAAATAATACCAAATCCATTTTTTTTATTATTTTTAAAATATCCTAAAAATTTTTTATTATTTTGAATAATTTCACCCAAACCATCTTTTAAATTATTTTTAAATTCTCCTATATAATATTTATTATTTATATTAAATGAATTATTATTATTACTATCATTATTATTATTATAATTATATTTTAATATTCCATAACCATTTAAAGTATTATTTTTCCATTCTCCTTTATAATATGAACCATTTTTCCATTTATAAGTTCCTATTCCATTTTTTTTACCTTTATTATATTGACCTTTGTAAAATGAATTATCTTCCCATGTTTCTGAACCTAAAATATCTTGATAATCTTTTGTCCAATAGCCTATATATTTTGAATTAGGTGTATGATGATATATTCCAAAACCATCAGCACAACTATTATGAAAATTACCTTCATAATATTGTGTAAAAATTTTATTTGTATCATCTTCAATTATATTATTAATAATTTTATTATTTGTATTTATATAATTATCATTTGAAATTATATTGTTTTTATTAATAATATCATTTTTATTTGTATTAATATTGTTATTATTATCTGTATTATTATTTGAAATTATATTATTATTATTTGTATTATTAATGTTTGTGATTGTACTGTTATTATTAGGATTATTATCAATGGAATTATTCGTATAAAAATTTATATACTCTTTATTTTTTATATTACTGTTATTAATATTATTTTTAGTTTGGTTTTTATTAATAGTAATAAATTTTCCATAACCATTTGGGAAACCATTTGAAAAATTTCCAAAATATTTAGCAGATTTTTCAAGAAGTTTTACTATATTATTATCCTTATCATTTTTATAAAATATTTGTAATCCAAAACCGTTTTTCTTTTTATTCTTATCATAAGTTCCTAAAAAAATTGAAGGTGAATTTTCATATTGAAAATCTTTAATGAATTTATATTTTTCACTAATATTAATTATATTATTATTTATATTATTATTTATATTATTATTATTAATGCTATTACTATTTTCAATAATATTATAGAATAAATGAGTTTGTTTATTATTAATATTATTATTATTATTATCATTTGATTTATTTCCACTATAAATTTCTTCTGAAGTTGTGGATGATTTACTATTAAATTTTGGAAATTCTATTTTTAATTTATTTAATGATTTTTCTTCTTTATTAGGACTATTATTATTATTATTATCATTATTATTAATACTATTCATTAACCTTTGTAAACTGTTTTTAATTTTAACTTCTCTAAAAAATTTTGTAATTTTTAAAGCAGCTCTGTTTCTGTTTTTATACTTTATTTTATTTAATATTAATGCATTTGATTGAATAATTTTTAAATTATTAATATTATGAATATTATCATTTTTATTTTTATTTTTATTAGAAAAATTATTATTATTTGAAATAAATTCTTTTTTAAATAAACTTTTATTATTAATAAATTCTTTTTTTGAATTAATATTTGTATTATTATATACTTTTTCAAATTTATATTGTGTTATTATTTCATTTTCATTACATATACAAATATTATCAATTGAATTTCCCATATTATATTTTTATTTTTTAATAATATTTTTAATACAAAAAAATAATTATTTTAATATTAAAATATTATTAATATAATATTTTATTTTTTATTACAGATTATTTTTATAATAATTATTTTATTATTTTATTAATAATTTATAATATATATTTAATTAGTTAGATATTTATATAAATTCTTTTAAGAAATAATTATATATTTTTATTATCTTAAATCTTCTAATATCAATATTTGTTCAATTAATTGCCAAAAACCAATATTATTTTTACCAAATATATTTGTTAAATGTTCTCTAACTATTATTGGATCCATATTATTATTTAATCTTACTGATTTTAAATAATCATATGCTTTATTATATAATTTTTGTCCTAATGAATTCACACATCTTGTTTTAAAAAAATTTATCCTTTCATTTATTATTTTTTCTTTATTATTTAAAACATTATTATTATTATTATTAATTTCATTTTCATTAAAATTATTATTTTCATTATTATATGCTTTATTATCTGCTCCATTAATAATAATATTTTTATCTTCAAATTGGTCTTCTTGAATAACTATTCCACCATTATTGAAAACTTCATTTATTTTATCATTTGTTTTTTCTAACATTTTTTTCATTTTTCCTAATTCTTGCGTTATTTTTGTTACTTTATTTCTTTCAGCAACATAACTATTTTGTTCTTCTTTAATTATTGAAATATTTCCAATTTCATAATTATAAATATTATTATTATTATAACCTGAAGAATTAAAATCATTTTTACTATTATTATTATTATTAATATTATTTTTTTTCTTATTTGATGTTAGAGGACGATTATTGAATTTATTATTATTATTTTCTTCATTTCCTGAAGATTTTCTTAAATTATGTTTTGGACTTTGAGAATTTTGTACAAATTTTCTATGAATATTATTATTATTATTTGATTTTAATTCATTATATTCATCAATATTGTTGTTGTTATAAAATTTATTTTTATTTTTATTATAAGGAATTTTTTTTTCAAGACTCGAATATTTTTCGTTACTTTGTCCATTATTAATAATATTATTACTATTATTATTTTTTTTAACACTCTTTGAATTATTTGATAAAATATTTCTTCTCATTTCACCTTTTTTTCTTATTTCTTCTAATAAACTTTTTCTTTGTCTTTCTAAATCAGAAATAATTCCTTCAATTTTTTTTTTCTGTTCTAATAAACTTTTTTTTTCATAATCATTAATTCCTTTCATATCTTGATTATCTTTATTCTTAACTTTACTTTCATAACCATTATCAATACCATTCCCTCCTGAATTAATAGCATTACTACTTAAATTAATGACATTATTTATATTAGTTTGAAAAATTCCAAATTTTTCAGCCTGTTCTTTTAAAATTTCAACTTGTTCTAAATCCCCATCATATTTCTTATAATTCCCAACGAAATCCATAATATAATTCGCAACTTTTGGTTTAATTAATTTACTTTCAAGAATTCTAGCTACAGTAGGTCTACTTTTGCTATTAATATTAAGCATGGCTTCAACTAAATTAATTAAATCTCTTGAATATATATTATTAACAGGATTATGTTGACCTTTTAAAACTTTAACAACCACTGCGTTCCAAGTATTTCCTTCAAAAGCATGTTTTAAATTACACATTTCATATACACAACATCCGAGAGACCATATATCACTTTTATATCCATAGTTTTTTCCATTATATTGCTCTGGTGACATATATAATGGAGTTCCTACTATTGAACCTGCCATTTCTCTTGTTTGATTAAATATTTTAGCTATACCAAAATCTCCTATTCTTATTGTATCTTTATTTTGAATAAAAATATTTTGTGTTTTTAAATCTCTATGCAATATTTTTTTATCATGAATATATGATAATGCTAAACATAATTGAACTATCCAATTTAAGATATCTTCTTCGGGAAAATATTCTTTTTTTTGTGCTTTTATTTTTGAATATATATCTCCTCCATCACAATATATCATTACTATGTTATAATAATTATCTTTATCTAAAAATGAATCTTTGTATGAAACTATGTTTGGATGTCGAAGTTGTTTTAAAAGTTTTACTTCGTTTTCTATATTATTTTTATCTTTTTCTGCTATATCTTGAAAATTTATTCGTTTTATTGCATAGTTTTTGTTTTCTATTTTGTTACGAGCTAAAAATACTTGACCATACATTCCTTGACCTATTGATTTTATATATTCATAATTTTCCATTTTTATTTTAATGTTTATTTTTTGTATGTTTTTTTATATTATTTTTTTATATTATTAATATTTAATTTTTTATTAATGGTAATAATAATACTTATTATTATTGTTTAATTATAACAATAATAATATAAAAATATATTAATATATAATTTTTAATATATCAATAAATAAGATAAAATACATATAAACATATATACATTATAATTTATTTAAATTATTTTTAATTATAATTTTCATTCATTAAGAATATTATTTATATTATTATCATCATCATCATTATTATTTTTATCGTTTTTTTTCTCTTCTATTTCATCATCATTCTTATCAAAACAATAATAACCAATTAAATGATATATTGCATATCCATCCAAAACTACAAGATATATCATAATACAAACAGCAACTAAATGTCTAGGTCTACAATAAAGCATAAAATCATAAGTATCAAAATTTATAGCATATTTTCCAATTCCTAAAATAATAATATATAATATATATATCGCTGTTATAATAATAATATCAAAAAAAATTTTTGGTTGATAAACATGTGTATAAAGAAGCATATCAATTATAATGAAAATAAAAATTATTCCATGTAATAAAATATCAATTAATAAATCATTTATTCCAGAAACTGATTGAAATTCATCTCCTAATAAAACTAATAACCAAAATAAAATAACAATTGTAAAAGAAAAAGGAAAAATCAATCGAATAAATTCATTTCGTAAATATTTTTCTAAAACAATTGAAATTAAAGTTGATTTTGAAAAGTATGTTAAAATATCGCAAATTGTTAATGTTGTTATATAAAATTCATTAAGCCAAAAAGACCAAAAAGTTAAAAAAAAAAATAATTGCCATTTTATTTCAATTGAAATCCATGATAAAATGAAAATAATAAATAAAACAATTGAAATTAAAATATAAATAATTATTTTATATAAATTTGGTTTTGTTTTCATTTTATTTAATAAATTTAATTAAATATTTTTTTTAATTAAAAAAATTATTATTATTATTATAATAATAAATAAAAATAAATATTAAATTAAAAAACACATGGGTGGAAATTCAACAAAAGAATTTTTTTGTTGTTCTCACAACAATTCTGTAAAAAACGTAGATATAAATATAAAAAATAAAGTAGAATCAGAACATCTTTCAAAAATTCAAGCTACTTTTCGAGGATATTTATTTAGAAAAAAAAATCACAGTTTATTATCAAATTTTAATACTAATAATACATCTTCATTAACTGATTTAACAAAGCAAATAAAAGAAATTCCAATGTCATATTCAACAGAAGTTCAAGATAATAATCCTAAAATAATAAAATTAAAAGCTCTTTTACCAAAATTTGAAATAAACGAAAAAGAAAAATATTTACTTAATATTTCACAAGAATTAAAGCCAATGGCTTTATTATATCCTGGAAATTCAATTTATAAAGGAACAGTTAATTCTCGTTTTCAAAAAGAAGGTTATGGAAAATTATATTTACCAGATGGTAGTATTTATGAAGGTTTTTTTAAAGAAAATAAAATGGAAGGAAGAGGAAGATTAACTAATATTGAAGGATTTATTTATGATGGAGAATTTAAAAATGGACAAGCAAATGGGTATGGAAAATATATTAGATTAGATGGTACTATATATAAAGGTAATTGGATTAATGAAAAACTTAATGGAATATGTGAAGTTAGTAATAGTGATAACTCTATGTATATTGGTAATTTTGTTGATGGGAAAAAAAATGGTAGAGGTAAATTTATTTTTCCTGAAGGGAATTATTATGAAGGTTTTTTTTCTGATGATAATATAAATGGAGAAGGATATTTTAAATATAGAGATGGAAGAATTTTTATAGGAAATTGGAAAAATAATAAAATGAATGGTTATGGAATTTTTATTTGGCCTGATAAAAAAAAATATTATGGTAATTATATAAATAATAATAAAAATGGTTTTGGAATATTTTATTGGATAGATGGTAAAAAATATGTAGGTTTTTGGAGTGAGGGTAGACAACATGGGTATGGTTATATAGAAACAATAGAAGGAAAAGAATATGGTGAATGGTATGAAGGAAAACATATAAAAAATATGAATAGTGAAAAAGAAATTAATATTATTGATAAGTGTATTAATTATGTTCAAAATGATAATGATTATGTTATATTTAAATATAATATTGAAAGATATGAAAAAAATATAGGTATAATAAATAATAATAATAAAATAACAAATATTAATAATAATTATATTGTTGGCAATAATAATAATGATGAAACTATTTAATAATGTTTTTATTATTTTGATTTGGTTTTGTTTAATTTATATTCTTTTTCTTTTATGTATAAAATTTATCTCTATTTTATTAAAAATTTTTAATTATTTATTTCAAAATTGAATTTTATATAAGAACGAATAATCAAAATGTTATTATTAAATCACAATTAATTTATATATATATTATATATTATATAATATTATAAATATTATCTATTATATAAAATATATAAAATAAAATACTTGATTTATAAGAATAATTATATATTTAATAACAAAAATTTTTTGAAAAAAATATTTGTGTTAAATATTTTTATTTTAAATTTAAATTAATATTTTCTTATACAAAAAAATAAAAATAATTATAAATTTTAATAAAAAATTAAATATAATAATAATTAATTTAAAATATAAATAATATAATAATAAAATTATGAACGAAATAAATTTTGACTATTTATTAAAATATATAATAATCGGAGATTCTTTTGTAGGTAAAAGTAATATTTTAATTCAATATACAAAAAACCGTTTTAATGAAGATTATCAATCAACAATTGGAGTAGAATTTGGTGCTAAAACATTAGAAATAAATAATAGAATTTATAAAATTCAAATTTGGGACACAGCAGGTCAAGAAAATTTTCGTTCAATAACAAGAGCGTATTATAAAAATAGTGTATGTGCATTTGTAGTTTATGATATAACAAATAGAAATTCATTTGCTAATATTCAAAATTGGATAGAAGATTGTAAACTTCAATGTCCTCAAACAATTACTATGGTTTTAATTGGTAATAAATCTGATATTAAAGATAAAAGAGCAGTAACATATAAAGAAGGAAATGATTGGGCAATAAATCATGATATGATTTTTTTTGAAACAAGTGCAAAAACTGGAGAAAATATAAATGAAGCTTTTGAAAAAAGCGTTAGAATTGTTGATCAAAAAATACAAGAAAATGCATATGATTTTAATGATGAAACTTGTGGGATAAAATCAGGTATTAATGATAATAATTTAGGTTTATATAATTATGAAAAGAAAAAGAAAAAAGAGAAATGTTGTAAATAAAATATATTTTATATAATATATATATTTTTTTATTTATTTATTTATTATTTAATTTTAATGTATAATAAAAATTAATATAATTATAATAATTTTAATTTTTTGTATGTTTAATAATGAAGAAAAAAATAATAATTATGTAAAAATTAGTAATAAGAATATTGAGAATGAAAACATAAAATTAAAACAATTAAAAATATTTTTAAATTCAATTGAATATTTCAAAAAACTTAAAACTAAACAATTAAATTTTTTATTAAATAATTTTGAGGTTAAAACATATAATTTCAATGATATTATTTTTAAACAAAATTCTGAAATTTCTAAATTATATTTAATAAAAAAAGGACAATTTATTTTGATTTATAATAGTACTAAAAATAAAAAAATTAATTTTGATATAGAACATTTTATAAAATATCAAAATTATTCAAATGAACATTTTAATAATCAAAGAAAATATGAATTAACAGGAAAATATGTAATAAAAAATAGAGAAAAAATATTGATGCTAACGAAAGGAGAATTTTTTGGTGAAATTGAAATGTATTTAAAATGTGATAAATCATTTTTTGATGTTGTTTGTAATGAAAATAATAGTGAAATTATTTCAATTGATAGAAATGAATTTGAAAAAGTTATGTATTATATTTTACCTCAAATGAAAATTAAAATCTTAGAAAAAATTTCTATTATTAAAAATAGAATGAATGACATTAATAATAATAGAAATAATAATAATTTTATTATTAAAAAAAATAAATCTTATTTTGATGTTTTAAAAAAACAAATTGATTTAACATTCAATGTTGATAATTCAATAATTTTACAAAAGAAAATTAAAGATGGTATAAATAAAAACGGAAGAAAATTTCAAATTAATAATTTATTACATAAAAATAAAACCGAAATTAATATTTTTAGTAATAATAAAAATTTAATAGATGAAAATTCAAATAAAATTAAAAAGAAAAAATTTAATTTATATAATTATTATTTAAATAAAGATAAAAAATATTTTAAAGGAGTAAAACTTAATAAAATAAAAATTAATTTAACTAAAATTCAAAAAATAAATAATTTAAATAATTCTTTATCTAATAAAATTGAAAAATCAAAATCATTAAATAATATAATAACAGATAAATCAAAAAGAAATAAAAAAAATAATTTTTTTAAAAATGAAAATAAAAATAATATTTTTTTTAGTAAATCAAAAAATAATTCAACACCTTCTTTAAATTTAACTTTATATTCAAATTATATAGCTCAGAATTTAAATCTTCAAAAAAAAGATAATTATTATAAAAAATTATTTAATAGAAATAATCATATTTTAAATAATTATAATATCAATGAAAGTTATAAAAATATTGAAAATCCGTTAGATAAAAGATTATTTTTAAATCAAAATAAATTTAATAATTTATTATTTGAAAAATATAATTTTATGAGAAATATTTCAAATATTTCTAATATATAAATATTATTAATAATTAATTATATTTAATATTTTTATATAGAAAAAAATTATATATTTATTAGAAAAAAAATTATTATTTAAAGTTTTCACCTGTTCTTAATATAAAATCAATATTATTAAATAAATATTCTTTATTTTCTTCTAAAATTGAATTTGAATCTAAATTATTAATTATATTTTTTGATTCATAACTATCATTATCATAATTTTCAAGACTTTTTTTTGAATTATTTATTATATCATCTTTTTTATCTTCTTCTTCATAATTATTTTTATCAATATTTTCTTTATTTTTTTTTATAAATTTATTAATTGGATTTATTAATATTTTTGGATTATCTATTAAATTCATAACTTCTTCATCAGAAGATTTTTTTAAAATTTTCAAAACATATTTGTAATTATCTATCAAATAATTTTTTGTTTCTTGATTAAAATTTTCACTCTCAATTATTTTCTTAAAATTTTTATTTTCAATAATATTATTATTATTTATATCTTCAATATTATTTAATTGTTTTTTATCAATATAATCATCATATTTTTGATCATTAATTATAAAATAATTAAAATTAAAATTTTTTAGTTCAATTTTTTCCATAGGATTTTTTAATATATTACAACGAGATAAAGCTAAATTAGAAATATTATTTAGTAAATTTCTTTGATTTTGTGTTAAGCAATCTTTAAAATTATTTGAAAAAAATATTGGAAGATCATTTCTTTGTTTAATAATATTAATTTCTGGTTGTGAATCATTTA
>JAEEGK010023813.1_pt1 | contig 12739 bp, 9 predicted proteins | sample 8958771 | NCBI WGS metagenome assembly JAEEGK01 (sample SAMN16246547, study PRJNA631951) | gut metagenome | biome: gut microbiome; feature: rumen; material: SC-attached | host: Bos | place: Iran: Karaj | collected 2018-10 | reverse complement strand
TCCAAGGAATCCAAGCGCCGCGCCATCGTGAAGGAAGTGGTTCGCCTGCATGCAAAAGGGCGGCCGATTCTGATAGGCACCAAGGATATCGACGAGAGCGAAATCTTGGGCAAGAGTATCGAAAACGAAGGTCTGCACTGTCGAATCATCAATGCCGTGCGCAGTGAAGAAGAGGCGGCGATCATTGCCGATGCAGGCAAGTTCGGGGCCATTACGGTGGCGACCAATATGGCGGGGCGCGGTACCGATATCAAGATTCCGGATAGCGTCAAAAAGCTGGGTGGCCTGCATGTAATTGCAACCGAATGCAATCCGTCTTCTAGAATTGACCGCCAGCTCTTTGGACGTTCGGCTCGCCAAGGCGATCCGGGGAGTGTTAGCCATTATGCGTCTTTCGAAGACGATGTTTTGCGTCGCAATTTGCCGAATACCATGGCGACATTATTCAAGCACATGGGCCCGCTGTCGGCGCTTTCGGTAAAGTGGGCGCAGCAGCGTGCGGGGCGCAAGGCTTACCGCAGCAGGCTTTCGGTGCAGCGTACCGACACGTGGCTCGAAGATTCTTTGGGCTTCAGCGACGGCGGCGTTTAAGCCAACGCATTTAAGCCAATGCAATTTTCCACGCAATCACGTATAGCGCGTAGTAAACGAGTAGGCCGATTCCATCGACTGTAGAAAGCGGCGTTCCCCAGCGGAGCGCTTTTTTGCTGGGAATGAATCCGCAGAAAAGTCCGGCGATGAATCCGTAGGCATGGCCGAGAATGTCGGCGTTCTCGCCGAGTCCAAGGAACACGGCGAGCGATGCCGCGCCGCAGAGCGGCGCGAACCTGCGAAGCAGGCCGTGCGTTTCCTTGGGCATGAGCCTAAATTCAATAACAGAAAGGCAACCGATTGCGGCGAATACAAAGGTCGAAAACCCGAGCGAACGGAAACTCGTCTGTACGGTCAAGGAAACGCACAGGTTCGCGATTGCTGACGCAATCGCGATAAACGGCGCGAGCCGCAAGAGCGGTATGCGGAAGGTAATCATGTTCATCACGATGTAGCCGCAAATTAAATTCGAGGCCAGATGCCTTACGTCGCCGTGCAATGTTTGCGCGGTCAGCGAACGCCACCATTCGCCCTTAAGAACCTTGGCTGCATCCGAAATGCCGGGCGTATGCAGGTTCATGGCGTCTGTAAAATCAATCAGCGTGACAATCAGGGGCGCTAGCAAAACCCAAAGCGGTTGCAGGCTAAAGCTTAAGGGAATCGGCGGGTTTTCTTCTTTAGGCGGATTCTCTTTGCGGTACAGCTCCAACTGCTCGCGAGCTCGCACCTCATGCTCGGGCAAAACAAAAATCAAAAATGGGCCTTCGATACTGCGCAAGAGCCGGTGCGAAATTCCTTGCGAAAGCAGCACCAGGCTGTCATCTCGGATCTGGCGGAACGTGCCTTCGGACACGCAGACGATTTCAGGATACTCCGGTTCCTGATTTTCGGGCTCCTGTCCGTTTGAAGGGCCTTCGCTTGGCATTGACGGTTGTTCGACCGGAATATCCGACGGAGAACGCATGTAGCGCGGCCTTAAGGGCGACATAAAGCGTGGCATGGTTCCTCCTAAAGTACTGCAGCCGAGGTCATGGCGAAATGACCCGTGGCGGTTTCGCATTCGGCGCGCAGATAAGCAAAGTCATCGGTATTTACAGTAAGGTCTGTCTTTGCGGGCGGCAATACGAGGCTTTCCATACAAACGGTTTCGTTGGGGGAGAGCTTTCCGTTTGCAGAACGCTTGCGACCGAAAATGCGGATGTAGCGGAAGGCTCCGCCGAAGTCCTGGGTGTTGCGGGCGTGGAATGTAATCTTCTTTTCGCCCCGTTCCCACCAGAGGGCCGGACCGTTGGTGATGTAGCAGTTGTCGCCTGCGAAAGCTTCGTTTAAAGCTTCTAATGAAAGATTCTTTTTAGATCCTTCGACTTCGCTCAGGATGACACTTTGGTTCACTTTCACAACTGTGCGGACTTTCCCGAATACGTGATCGCGCGTGTGCTTGAGCGAGAACAGCGGTGTACTCACCGATGTGGTATCGTTCAAGTCGCCGTGTGCGTCGTTTCCGCCAATGGGCAGCAGGTAATTTCCCTTGCCCAGTTCTTCAATCCACCATTCACGCCCGAGTTTAAAACCTTCGTCGCGTATTCCGTTCCAGAATTGGATTCCGCGAATTTTGTGAGTTGCGTCCAGGTTCAAATCTTTGTGACTCCAGTAACCGCGACGGAAAATGAATTTCTCGATGTAGCCCATGGGCTGCATCGGGTGTGCGGCAAAGCAATGCGCCGCGGTCATTTCCAAAAGTTTTGGAATCTTGAAGGTTGGCTTGTTGTCGAGCCAGTTGCGTCCGCAGTCGCCGAGTCCGGGCAAATAGCCTTCGGGGCCGAGAACGGTCATGTGCACGTTTTCGCCCTTGGAATTGCCGGCTGAAACTTCTTCGCCCGCAATCATAAGCGGCATGCCTGCATTCTGATTCAGTTTGCGGACTTCTTCGCGCAAAGCGTCGAAGCGGGTGAGGGGCGTGTCGGCCTCTTTGGTGTAGTCTTCGGTGGTGTAGGCGAAATCGTAGGCATGGTCAGTGCAGCTTACAAAGTCAAGGCCTACCGCCTTGGCCGCTTGCTGCATAACTTCGGGCGAGGCACCGTGTTCCACGTGGTCTGCCGAATAATAAGTGTGGCAATGCATTTCGCCTGCAACAAAGCCGGGTGCTTTAGGCGGTTCTTCTGCAAGCACTTGGAGCTTGAGGGGTTCCGGTTTTAATCCCGGATAGTTCCAACGGCTAAAGACCTTTTCTTTCCCGATGACTTTTCCACTGCCTGGTTCAATGCGCTTGGCGTAGATCTTGCAGTGGATTTCGTAGCGTCCGGCAGGGAGATTGCCCAAGTGAATCGGGTAAAAGCAAAACTGCTCCGTCGCCTGGAATTGCAAATCCAGGAATCTTTCGGGGATGTGCTTGGCATCGATTCCTGTCCCGACAAAATGAATTTCCATTTTTTCTATTAGCGTCGGGAACCGCTGGGCGTCTCTCACGACAATCCATAGCAGGGGCTTTGCGCTAGGTACAAACTGAAACGGTGCATCCACCAAAATTTCGGGCCAGGGCTTGAATAGCAATGACCACGGGAGCTTAAACTTGAAGTGGGTCTCGGCGTAATGCAACTTCTCGCCAGGAATAATGCTCATTATTCCTCCGGGTCTTTTTTGTCGTCATCTGCGTCGTCTTTATCTTCAACAGGCTCAGGTTCGTTCCATAAGCCGAAACCAACGCGAACTTGCATGGTGAGTCCGCCAATATTCCACTTGGCCTTCTGATCGGGACCATCGGGGACGATTTTCGAGAACGTCTTGTCCGATTCGACCTTGATGCTGCTGTATCCGATGTCACCGTAAATGTTGAAATTTTTCCAGGTTGCAATCAGGTAGCCAACGCTTACGCCGAAGCCTGCTCCAAGTAGGGGAGTCTTGGCATCGAGCTTGCCCCAGGTGGAATAAATCTCTGTGCCCGGCAGAACCCAGTACCAACGTACTGCTATGCTGAAAAGGCTTTCACCCGAAAGGGTCATGAGGTTTCTCGGAACGCCTAGGCGGTATTCCAGGAAAAAGGGCATGCCCTGGATTGTATAGCTGTAATTGTGGGTGCGGTTCTTGCGGTCGGTCAGCACCACCGATTCGTTGTCGTAAATAAAGCTGACGCCTGCGCTAATGAAGTTGTCCTTGAAAAGCTGGTATTGGAGCCCTGCTGAAATCGGGAAGCAGAAGTTCACCTTCTGAAAATCCTGCTTGGCCACACTGAGTGATTCGCTTTCGGTCAATGCATCTTCTTTAAAGCTGTAGTAGAGCGTGTCGATGGCGTTCTGGAAATATTCGCGTTCAGGAAAGTCCAAGAAAGAGACGGCGGGCTGTAAAAAGATGGATAGCCTAGAACGGTCGCTGATCGAAGATTCTTCGGCGGCTATCGCGGATGCGGCAAAAATCGCCACAAGGAGAATGTTTAAAAGAACTTTCACCTGTTGTTGACTTCCTACTGCCTACTAACCATTAGTTCTGCATTTCGCGGTCTTCCTTGAAGAATCTCTTCTTCTGGGAATCTTTCTTCATGCGCTTGGCAAATGCAATTTCGGCCTTGTCGATTTTCTTTTCGGTCTTTGCAATCTGTTTTTGGATTTTCTTGTCGTCAGGAGAGGCTTCGTTGCGGGCGATGTTCAAGTAAAGCTTGGCTGTCTCGAACTGGTCCAGTTCGTTGTAGGCCTGGGCAATCATGAACAGGGCTTCGGTGCGGCGCTTGCTGTTGGGGTAGGTTTCCAGGAATTCCTTGAAATAAATCACGGCTGCCTGGTACTTGTCCATGCGCAGATAGAGTCTTGCGGTCTGGAATTCCTTTTCTGCCAAACGTTCTACCAGCAGGTTGTAGTAGTAGTTCACCGAGTCTCGCAACGGGGATTCGGGGTAGTTGGACAGGTAGCGTTCAAAGTCCTTCATGGCCACGGTGGTATTCGCTTCGTCGCGGCTCACGCGGAATTCCATGTTGAACGAAGAAACGGCTTTGCGGAATTCGGCGGTTTCGATAAAGGGCGAACCCGGGAAATTCAAGATGAAGCTACCGTATTCACCGCGGGCTTCAATCCAGTCTTCCATGTTGAAGTAGCTTTCGGCAATCAAGAATTGGGCCTGTTCCATATAACCGGTACCTGCGCATGTGGCAAGAATTTCTTCCAGCTTGTCGGTGGCGCGGCCATATTTTTCTTTCTTGAAAAGTTCCTCTGCGTGTTCATAGCGGATACGGCACCATTCGGTATGTTTCATCTTGGTTTGTCCGCTAGAAGAACATCCTACTAAAAATGCTGTTTCGGCTAAAATACAAAGGAATAAGGGAATCTTTTTGAACAGGTTCATTTTTTTTCTTTGGTTAATTCTAACTTTACTCCCGTAAAGTAGAAAATTTTGTAAGTTCAGAAAAATGATTTTAGTCCGCTACGTGTTGAAAGAGCTCATCGGTCCCTTTTTGGCCGCTCTTTTTGGAATCACGTTCCTGTTCGTGGTGGATTTTCTTGTCAAAATCCTTGATAACGTGCTTTCAAAGGGGCTCCCGGCTTCGACGGTCCTTGAAATCTTCGCGCTGAATTTGGCGTGGATGCTTTCCCTTTCTATTCCCATGGCCGTGCTGGTGGCAAGCCTGATGGCTTTCGGCCGACTTTCGGGAGACCAGGAAATTACGGCCTGCAAGGCGGCTGGCGTGTCGCCTCTTTCGCTCATGCGTCCGGTACTTTTGGTTTCGATGCTGATTTCGGTGCTGATGGTGGTATTCAACAACTGGGTGCTTCCCGAAGCGAACCACCGCTCCGTAGAGCTCATGAATGCAGTGTCCCGCAAGAAACCCCATGTATTTATCGACGCCGGTAGACTCATTACCCAATTCCCCGATGTGCAACTTTGGGTAAACCGTATTGACCCCGTGACGGGAACTTTGTACGGAATCCAGATTTTTGAAATGGAAAAGAAGGGGGCTCCCCGTATTGTGTACGCCGACAGCGCTACCATGGAATACGAAGACAACGGGGCTACTCTCATGCTTCGCTTGCGCAGTGGCGAAACTCACATGACCGATGCGGACAATCCGGAAAACTACTTCCGCATTCGTTACTTCTCGCAAGACCTCGCCATGAAGAATGTGGACGATCGCTTGGAACGTCGCAGCCGTAGTTACCGCAGCGACCGCGAAATGCCGATCGAGATGATGACCGAAGTGGTGGAAGATGCCGAAAAGCGTTACGGTGAATATCGCGAACAGGCTCTCGAAAAAAGGTTGAATACCTTGGTGGAATTGCAATCACAAGTAATGGGGGATTCCGTTGTTCCGGCATCAGTGGAAAGTGGCGCGAAGGAGGATTCTGTCCTGCGCAGGCGGTCCTTGCAGCGACTCCGTGTGCAAGAAATAGCGGCGCTTCGCACCACCGAGAGATTGTACGGGCGCATGGAGGCGGAATTGAAGCGCAAGGCGCAGTACACCGTTGAAATTCACAAGAAGTACAGTACCGGTTTTGCTTGTTTCATCTTTATTTTAATCGGTGCACCCCTCGGCATTATGGCCCGTAAGGGCGGTATCGGTACGGGTATTCTTTATAGCCTTGCGTTCTTTGTCATTTATTGGATTTGCTTGATTGGCGGTGAAAATATGGCAGACAGACTCTTGATCGATCCGGTGCTTGCCATGTGGGCCTCCAACATTATCATTGGTACGTTCGGCATTTTCATTACCATTGCCATGGTTCGCGACCGGTTCTCGGGAGACTCCAAGTTCTTCAGGGTGCTGCGTGCCATCGGCGGATTCTTCAAGAAGTTCTTCGGATTCTTTACCAGGAGGATTGGATGAAATTCTCCCGGTACATGATGTGGAATTTCATGAAGATGTTCCTGATTGTGCTTTTGGGTGCAATCCTTATGTTTGCGGTGATTGACTTTGTGGGTAACATCAAGACTTGGCTTGCCCGCGATACTAAAGAAGCCGTTGACTACTATGTAAGCTACCTGCCTTACATGCTTTATCTTATTTCGCCGGTGGCTCTGTTTATTGCGGTGCTGGCCTCCATCGGTAACATGACGCGTCACCTTGAAATGAGTGCCATGCAGAGTTCCGGACAGGCTCCTTTCAAGACGTTGATTCCGATTTTTGTCTTTGGCGTTCTGGTGTCTATCGGTTCTTACGAAATGAGTGAACTTTGGCTCCCTGATGCAAACCACAAGCGTCTCGAGACCATGGAAACGAACGCCCAGAAAAAGAAGAATCCCCGCATCAAGGAAAAGCGCGACTTTACCTTTATCGATAGCGAACGGGCGAGTTGGTTCTTTAGGCATTATTCTGGCAAGGGTCGCTTCGGTCGCGATGTGGTGTTGCTCCTGCGCGAAGATGGCCGCCTGGTGGAACGCTACGATGCAAAAGTTGCCCGCTGGATCGAAGATCCTCCCAAGGATTCCCTCGATTCTGTTGCAAGGTTGAGCAGCATTGACCCGCCGCCGGGTTGCTGGCAGTTTGAGCGTGGTAACCGTCGCGAATTCCATAAAGACGGTACGGTTAACGTGTATCCCATCCATCGTGAAAAGCTGTGCGGCAAGGTGACGACTTATCCGGGCGACCTGATTAATGAACGCCAGACTGCAGACGAAATGGATTCCAAAATGGTCATGGCTCGAATCAACGTGCTTAGGCGTTCCGGTGAAGATACCCGTGCCATGGAAACTGCATTGCAGTTTAAACGTTCCGCTCATTGGATGAATTTAATCGTACTACTCATCGGTGCAGCCCTTTGCCACCGCTATAGTCGTTCTGGGGGCCTTTCCCAGAAGTTCGGGGTTGGCCTCTTAATTGTTTTTAGCTATTATATCCTTGAAAGAATTGGCTTAAAGATGGGAGAAAATGGTGCGCTTTCGCCTTTTTGGGCGGCATGGATCAGTCATTTTGTATATGGCGGAGTCTCGGTGGTAATGCTGTACCGTTCCTTCCGTTTATAACGGGATCGATATGTCTGTTGCAGAAATTTTATTCGTGGTCGCGGGCCTTTTGCTTGGCCTTGCATTCCAGGGGGGAATGTTCCTGTTCCTTATTCCCTTTGCCGTTGTCGCGTTTGTGCTTGCGTGCATGAATCGTCCGCGCCTTGCCGGCCCGAATTCCCAGCAGCCCGCTACCGCCCCGATTCCGACGATTTTCAAGAACCGTTCGACGACTACGGCTCCGGTTATTACTCCGACTCTGCAAAACGAATTTTCCAATGCCCCCAAGGGCATGGCTAATGAACCGGAAGCCGCTCTCAAGGTGAGCCAGGTTTGGGCCCGTGCCAATGCCGATATCAACCGCTCCATGACCGACATGCTGTTGGCGCTCAAGATTGTGGTGCCGCATGTGAATTCTGTCATCGTATTTACGCAGATGGAAAATCAGAAGGAATGGGGTATTCGCAATTTCGCAAACGATAAAGAAATATCGGTAAACCTTCGCACTCGCATTACCGAAACATCGGGTCTTTTGGGGCAGTTGTTCCGTAGCAATGTGAACCGCCTCCTGGAAGGAGACCTTCCTGGCGCGAAGAGCGTGATGTACTATATCGACAATCCGTCTATCAAGTCCGTGGTGGCTGTCCCCATGATTGATCACGCTTCTGGTCTTCGAGTGGGCGCTTTGGTGATGGATTCCGTCTATCCGAATGCCTTTAACGATATGACGGCCAATGCCCTCAAGTTTATCGCAAGTGCGATTTCGATGCTGGATTACAAGGGCTTCTACTCGGCCCAAAAGCATATTGCCCTGCAGCAGTATGGTGGACTTTACAGCTACTTGCGCAAGTTCTTCCAGACCATGACGGTGAAGGACATCTACAAGCAGATTATCAATTACGTGAAGGCCAACATGGCCTACGACCGTTTGACGATTCTCGCATTGGATCAGGGCGACGACATGAACGGTCATGTAGTATTCTGTGATGGCGTTGATTCCGAACAGTTCGCAAACAAGACCTTTACGCTTTCGGACAAGGGCGTCTTTGTATTGGCTCTTTTGCGTAACCGCCCCATGGAACGTTCCTTCTTGCCAGGCTTTAAGGACTACCTGCCTCGGTTGAACGATTCCGAACGCAAGAACTTGAACTTGCGCCAGATTTTGGTGATGCCCATTGCTGCCGAACATGATTCCGAAACGGCTGAAATTGCCATTTGCCTTGAAAGCAGCAGTTCCATGCCTTATAACGATCACGAAAAGGAATTGCTCAAGGCCTTTGCAGGTGTTGCTGGGTTTGCCTACAATCGCGCCCGCAAGTATGAACAGGGCTGCGACCAGGCCATGCGAGACGGTCATACGGGCCTCATTAACAAGAAGACCATGTTTGAAAAACTCCGTGCCGAAAAGGTTCGCGCCGACCGCAACAAGTACAGCATCGGTCTCCTGATGATGGATATCGACCACTTCAAGCATGTGAACGATACTTATGGTCACCCGATTGGTGACGTGGTTATCAAGGGAATTGCCGACACCATCAGTAAAGAAATCCGTGGCGAAATCGATATCGTTGCAAGATTTGGCGGTGAAGAATTCGTGGTGGCCCTGATCGATACCAATGCCGAAGGCATGGTGGAAACCGCAGAACGAATCCGCAAGTCGGTAGAAAAACTGGTATTCGATGTCCACCAAGCCGAACCTTTGCGTGTCACGGTGAGCGTTGGAGCCTTCTTGCTTGCACAGGGCTTTAATGGCGACCTGCAGAAGGCCATCAACAATGCGGACCAGGCTTTGTACCGTGCCAAGGAAGGCGGCCGCAACCAGGTGGTACAATTCCAGACTGCCGAAGCTGAACCTGCTGCAGTATAAGACGATTCTAACCATTAACCCCTGTATTCTATGTTTACATTACTTGATTGGATTGTTCTCGTCGCTTACTTGTTGCTTTCTGTTGCAATCGGTTTGTTTGTTTCCCGCGGGAACAAAAATCTCAAAGAATACATGTTGGGCGGTGGTTCTATCCCTTGGGTGGCGGTCGGCATAAGCCTTATTGCAACGTCTGTGAGTGCCACGACGTTCCTGGGTGCTCCTGCCGATGTGTACGGCGACAACATGACGTTCCTCATGTTCCAGATTGGCGCCCTCATCAGTATTGTGGTGGTGGGCCTTGTTTTTATTCCCCGGTTCCGTACTTCGGGTATTAATAGCGCCTACGAACTTTTTGAAGTTCGTTTCTCGCGCCCGGTGCGTCGGATTGCGGCTATTTTCTATTGCTTGCACTTGCTGCTCCGCACAGGAATACTCTTGTTTGCACCATCGTTGGTGCTTGCGCAGATTTTGCATATCGACTTGAAACTGGCGATTATCGTTTCGGCGGCGGTTGCAATTTTCTATACCTGGTTTGGCGGTATCAAGGCGGTCATATGGACCGATGTCATGCAGTTCGTCGTCTTCTTTGGCGGCGGAGTTCTGGTGCTTTTGATCATTTCGAATTCGGTGGGTGGCTTTGGTGAAATGGCTGCCCTTGCAAGCGAAGCGGGCAAGACCAAGTGGTGGGATGCATCGATGGATATCTCCAATGCGCGTACGCTTGTTTCGGCGGGCTTTGCCTATGCGATTCTTGAAATTGCCATTCGCGGTTGCGATCAACAGTTTGTGCAACGTTACTTGAGCTGTAAAGACGTGAAGGCTGCAAATCGTTCCAGTATTCTTTCTATGGTGCTTGGCTGTGCCGTTTCGATCTTGTTCTATTGGGTGGGCGCAGCACTCTATGTTTATTACCAGAAGGCTCATGCAGCGCCTCTCCCCGAGGGTTTAGGGCAGAATGACGTGTTCCCTTACTTTATTGTAAATGGACTTCCGGTGGGTGTGACGGGGCTGATTGTGGCGGCCATTTGTGCGGCTGCCATGAGTAGTCTTTCGGGGGCCATCAATTCCTTGGGTAACACCTCGGAACGCGACTTCTTGGGTTGGGATGAAAATGCTGGAATCGGAGGGCTTAAACGTGCCAAGATTTGGACTGCCGTCTGGGGAATTCTGGGGATTTTCTTTGCCTTGTTTGCTGCAACTCAGCAGGGGAGCCTTCTCAAGAATGCATTGTTCTTTACCGGACTTTTCACAGGACCACTTTTGGGAATGTTCTTGCTCGCCTTCTTTGCCGACAAGGTCTTTGGAACGGGTTCCAAGAAACTTCGCGGTTGGGTTGTTATTGTGGCTGTAGTTTTGGGAATGGCGAGCCTTATCTTGGTGCAAGGGATTCCTGCCTTTGGTGTACCTGCGGTGTTGGGAGGAATTTTCAGCTGGCCTTGGATGCCCTTTATTAGCATGACCACGACAATCGTGATGGCCTTGCTTATTAATGCAGTCACTAATCTGGTATTAACAAAGAAATGAACTTGTCATAGGGGTTGAATATGAACAAAGTTACATTGGGTCTCGTCTTCTTGGTGGTGCTGCTCGGCTTCTTGCTGCTCACGACCAATAAAGATAACGCCATGCAGAATGCGATGCCGAAATCCTTGAAGGTTCCGTCTGTGGTAAGCGATGTGCAGATGTCTACGGTAAAGGTGTCCGCTTCGGAATCTCGTAAGTACGAAGCCAACGAATTCGTGACGGTGGCTATGCTTGAATTGCGTGGTCGCGACAAGGAACTTCTCTACAAGCAACTCGAAGTACGTCGTCAAGCAATTTTTGAACAAATGAATAAACTCGATATCCAGAATACCGATATCGAACAGAACAGCGTTGACATGCGTAAGGAATGGTCCTATGACAAGGGAACCCGTAGCCTTACGGGCTACGTGGTGAGTCAAACTTTTGCCATCCGTTGTTCGTCCAGGTCTGTGGCTGCGGCTGCAGTGGCTGTGCTTTCGGCGGAGTTGGATGTTGAAATCGATCGTACGTCGGCCCGTCTCAAAGGAGAAGATTCCTTACGTAAGGAGTTGATTCTTTTGGTTGGCAAGAAGGCTTTGGATAAGGCCGGAAGTTACGCCGAAAGTGTTGGTGGTACCCTTGGCAAAGTCATCTCGGTCAGCGAAAATGGCGGCAATGAGGGCTTTGCTTATGGAAGAACCGTTTTGGGCGCTGCCAAGTTTAATGACTATAGCGAAGAGGCCATGTTGGCTTCCATTGCCGATTCGGTGAGTATCTCCGCATCGGTTCATTTGGTCGTAGAATTGCTCCAATAGAGTGGCTAGTCACACTAGTTTTATTTGTCAAGACGCTGGTTACAAAAAACTTTTATTTTTCTGTTGATAAGTAACATCGATAGTTATAATTAGCTAACTGCTTATAAATAAAGGCGTTAGCTTTTTTTATGTTTATTTTGTCTAAAACGCGATTTGATGTCTCATATTGGGATTGTTGATAAGTTTAGTTTTGTAATCTTAAATTTACATAAAAAGCGTTATTTTTTTGAAAAATGTCTTCCAATGACACTTACTTTTATTATATTGTTTTCCATATCTTGTGTTTTACCGCAAAACCTAGACACAAGATATAGTAAATACCGGAATTGAAAGAAAAAAGTATGCTCGACACGAATTTTGCTCATTGTGAGCCTGTTCGCCGGGCAGCAAGGATTGGTAGATGATTGTTTCTGTAAGGAAGCGCGACGGCCGTGAGATGCCGTTCAACATTGAAAAAATTGCCGACGCTATTGTCAAGGCATTCCGCGCATCGGGTGAGCTCGACGAACAGATTAAGGCCGCCCAAAGTCAGTTGAATTTGTTGGGTAGCGATGACGTGCTCACGAGCACGGCTCTCAAGGTGTCTGCCGACGTGGTGGGCCGACTTGAATCCGAAGGCAAGAACGTTCCCGAAATCGAAGAAATCCAGGACGCTGTCGAAAAGGCTCTTACCGAAGGTGGCTATGCCGATACCGCCAAGAGCTACATCTTGTACCGTGCCGAACGTACCCGCGTGCGCGAAGTCAACACTCGCCTCATGCATACGCTTCGCGACATTACCTTCAGCTCTGCCAAGGAATCTGACCTCAAGCGTGAAAACGCGAATATCGATGGCGATACCGCCATGGGTACCATGCTCAAGTATGGTTCCGAATCCGCAAAGCATTTCTACACCATGATGATGCTCAAGCCCGAGCACAGCCGCGCCCACATGGATGGCGATATCCATATCCACGATTTGGATTTCTATTCCCTTACCATGACCTGCTGCCAGATCGACCTCAAGAAGCTTTTCAAGCATGGCTTCAATACCGGTCACGGT
>JAEEGK010023811.1_pt1 | contig 12740 bp, 18 predicted proteins | sample 8958771 | NCBI WGS metagenome assembly JAEEGK01 (sample SAMN16246547, study PRJNA631951) | gut metagenome | biome: gut microbiome; feature: rumen; material: SC-attached | host: Bos | place: Iran: Karaj | collected 2018-10 | reverse complement strand
CTTGCGGAAGCCGGGAAGCTCCGTATATCCGCCCTCCACGATGACACCGTCGGGCTTCCAGAACCTCAGGGCTTCGCGCACGGACTCGAAATTGCGTCCGTACTCGGCAACGCTCACATGCCATCCGGACTTGCCCGCGTACCGGCAGACGCCGGAAAGCCTCTCTCTCCAGAGTCTCCACGGGTACTGGAAGAAAAGGACGTTCTTCATCTGCCTCTCCTCCCAATCGCCAGCATCATAAGCGAAAGAAGCGCCGAGGCAAGGCCCGCGAGCTGAATCTGCAGCGGCGTCGGGAACATGTGTATGGCGTATGTGACGGGAATCCACAGCGCCCAGTTCACGAGAAGGTTGGGCAGCACAAGGTCGTGGTAGAACCTTCTGGGAAGGTCTCTGCGCACCTTCCCGAACGAGAAGTCGCGTCCGATCCAGAAATACACAAGAGAACCCAGGGGCGAAAAGAAAAGCGGAGTCCAGGCAAACTGGTTTATGGCGGTCTTGATCGTCAATGTGAGAAAATCGACGCCGGTTCCAAGCATTTCGGCGTTAAGGGAGAACATCAAGTCGCTGACGATGCCGCAGATGCCGGACCAGAGAGTCTGCGCGAAGAGCGTCAGGAACACCCGTCGGGGCCTAAGCGCGCGGACGCAGACGATGAAAATGCCCGGCAGGATTCCGCAGAAGACGACGCGGTTCAGAAAGGCGGCAAGCCATCCGCTCTCCTTCTGCCAGCGAGACAGGGGTTCCAGCGCACGGGCAAAGTCCGGCGAACTGTAGTAGAACAGGACAATGGAAGCCGCCGCCAACCAGAGGGCCACCATAGGCAGCCAGTTGGCCCTAACGGAATCCCAGCCCGCTTTCCACGGGCTCCCGAACGAAATGTCTCTTGTATCGGTCATCGCAAACGCGGACGAAGCATTGCCGTCCTAAACTTCCTGTCTACGGCATTGATTATACCAAAACGAATCAGCCCAGCGCAACGGGGTGCGCTCGGGCGAAATAAAAGGCCTGGCTTCTCGAGCCAGGCCTTTGCGGAACTTACTTGTTCTTGTGCCGCTGCGCCTTCATGCGTATTTTCAGTCACTTTTCTCATTCTCGACTGCTTTGGGACATATTCTAGCGAAACCGCCACGCCCAAATCAAGCGCGCGCACGTGCGCGTCCGCGTCACTATTGCCGCGGAGTTCGGCGCGCATATGCGCGGCAAAAGTGCCGCGCCTCCAATCGCCCCTTCCCAGGTCATTTGAAGAGACTCACGTCACACGCCCCAGCAACCGTCAAGCATATACAGTCAAGCTCATACAGAAAAGCCCGACCCTTTTAGCCCCTGTTGTGCTTGTTTTCGCGCAACTTCCTCATGCCGGACATTCTACCACAACTCCCCCGACCGTATCACATCGACCGTATCACAAGGGTCCCTGTAGCCCCCCCCTACGCAATTGGTATAGGAACAAATGCAGCCGACAAGGAATCGCGGAAAAGACCATTGCGATCCACCGGCCTTGGTCTCGTCGCGCCTCGCAGCGTCTCTGCTCGTCCGTCGCTTCATGCCGAGAATTATACCAAATTTCCCTTTGCCTTCTCTACCCGCCATCGCCCCCACACACTCCGCCCACGTCACTTATTGCAATATGTGACGCAGGCGAAACAGCAAGAATGTACACAGTCAAGTCTCTTAACGAAGCAGCGCGATTCTCAAATTTCCCATCGCGACAACAATGAACAACAACACCCCCCCAAAAGCAAAAGTGCGATACAGCAAACCACCAAGGATAACATGATAACGATTCTTGCGTCTAACTTCAAACCGCACCAACTACGCTGCATTTTATCCTCAGTGTCGTTATGCATAGGTCTCTCCATGTAGACCAAATGTGGGCCAAATGTGGCGACACCCCATTGCCCCCAGTGTCCCTGCTCTTTTATCGCCCTTTTCGCTGTTTTCTATCACTTTGTCTTCTCGTCGATCTCAAACGTCGCGTCCTTCAACCTCACGCACATCGTTTCAGGCGACCACTGGTCCCGCTTGGCGACTTCGGCCGTGAGGACGCCTTGAATATGACGCAGAATCGTACCAAACTCCAGCCCCTGCGCCCGTGTCGCAAGATCGCCGCCGGGAAGAAGGACGTCAAGGTCTATGCACTGTCCGTAGAATGGGTCTTCGAGGCTCACCGTGACGGCAAGCGGCCTATCACGGTGCCAGTAGGCGCGTTGGAACCGTCCCCGCGCGAATTCGACCGTCCGGCCGTTCAGCTGGCGCGCCAGCCGAATGAACTGGTCCTGCCTGACTTCCGGCCAGCAGAGCGAGAGTCGGCGGACGATGCGGTCGCCCGGGCGTACGTCGAGTCCCGTCAGCTTGACGGCGTCCGACTTCCAGGTGATGTCGAAGTCCGGCTGGTCGAGTTCCAGGACAGGCCCTTCGCCCCTGAAGCGACGAGTGTCGACGTCCTCGAGCTCCGCGATCCGCCCCCGCAGCTTGACGACGAGATCTCCGGGGATGGGCGTGCGGCGGAACTCCCTGCCGCGTTCTGGCGGGACTTCGAACGCAACACGGAGCGGACGCCCCCTCCAGCCGTCCGGCATCCAGGGCGTCATGCGGCAGACAATCGAGAACGTGTCGTTCGTCCAGCAGGGGCGACAGGATTCGACGACGCCCGACACGAAGGACACTTTACGGCCCGCAAAGCCGGTCGAGAGCGAGAGCCAGGCTACGGGCGTGAAATTCGCGCCGACACGCCGGACGAGGTCATCGCCGGAAATCGTGCCGTCGTCGAGTTCGCCGATGTCGCGGACGGCCCCATGCGGCACCAAATCGACATCCGCAAGCTGGAATGCCCAGCCGTCGTCGGGATCTTCGACCTTGACAAACGTGCCGGTCACCTCGTCCAACTGCGCGAATGAAGCCGCCCCCACAAGCTGCTGGGCGAACCGACGCGTAGGCTCGTCACGGAAGGACAGCTTGAAATTGGCGCTACCGACCAAATCCCCCTCGCCGACGCGCTCCCACTTCGGGACAGCCACAACCCAAGAATCACCATCCCCCCTTCTGGAATCGCCTGACGAACCCGAGAGACGCAGGTTGCTGAACGTCAGTCGGCGACCAACCAGCCGCGACTGGATATCGGAGTACTGCCACTTGCGAATCTGGCGATTCTGGCTTTTGAGATAGTCAAGCAGTTCGTCTCCAGTAATCGTGGCCGCATCGAAATCCGGCAACGGCTGACCTACCAAAGGATCCTTCGGCTCGACGGCAAGGCCCTTGACGACAAAGCCCCAGTACCACGGACAGTTCGTGACGACCAGCCCCTCAAGGCGAGCCACGTCATCCTCGCGATCAAGGCATCTTGCCATGTGCGCCGACTCGCTGTCGAAAAGAACGCGTATCGACGAAAGCGAATTCATATTCCGCCGTTCCTTGCTGCCGTCAGCCCCATACAGCGAATCAAGCGTAAGCAAGATCCTGCCGTCTTTAATCCTTTGGACGTAGAATGCGACCAGGTTTGTGAAGGTCAGCGTCCGCCCGACGGTCCTCTGCCGCAGCAAGCGCATCGCTGCCACGGCGTCAACATCATTTGTCTGCGATGCGAGGAATGACAGCATCGTGTCCCCGTCCGCTGTCTGTGGATCAAAGGGAATCGGAACTCCGGCAAGCCGATCAAGGGACTTCGCTGCCTCATATTGAAAATCAGAAATGACATTGCTTATGCACGGATTCGCACAAAGCTTCCGGTACCATTCTATCGACTCCGCAGTGTTGACAGGCATGCCAATGCCGTGCTCGTTGTAGTACGCCAGAAAGTACATCGACTCATACGAACCACGCTCGGCCGCCTTGCGGCAAGATGCCAAAAACTCCTCCTCGCGCCCTTTCGGCAAGTCTGGCACAACAGGAGTGGCCATCCCCGCCAATGAGAAGAGCGAAACAACAACCGCAAACCACTTTTTCATATTCATAACTCTCCTGCACCTTAGACATTCACTCGGCAAGGCCTTTGATCAGCAGCACGCCCTTCCAAGTCATATGGAAAAAAGTCGTGTACTGGAGGCGCCCCGAGTCGCGACGACAGCACGAGATGGCGCGGCTGTATTCCGCCGCGCCTCGTCGTGCCTCTGATCGTCTGTCGCTTCATGCCGATAATTATACCAAATTTCCCTTTGCCTTCTCTACCCGCCATCGCCCCCACACACTCCGCCCACGTCACTTATTGCAATATGTGACGTACACGAAACAATGCGTTGACAGGTCACGACTTAGCATCCAAGTTGCCATTTTCTGCAAATCTTTGGAAGACGTCAAGAATCTCCAGCAGGTTTCCAACGCCTCCGAAACCCTCCCAACAACCATCTTTTATGCGGCAATGCACCCAGTCTTCATCCGTGCGTTCTTCCTCGACAGGCACGAAATCCGCGCCTTCCAAAGGCGTTTCATCCAATTCCACGGACACAAACCATCCCGGATTATCCAATGTGCTTATCTGGATGCCAAAGCAATGTTCCCAGTCTCCATTGCACTGGGAGCCATACCACTTTTGCAAGAATTCAACACTGTTCATAGTTACTTAACCTCCGCAGCCCCCACTCTTTTTGCCTAAAGGGACCCTTTCAACCTATTTCTATCAACCTCGATGGATATTTCGTAGCTACGCCCTAGTTCTTCATATTTCAGCACATACTTGACCTCCGTGTCATTTTCCGAACATGAGACTGTCGCATTCAGCCCCTTCATGTCATCTTGAACGTCATACGTACAATTCAGGTTGATTTCTGAAAGGAGAAGCCATCTGGAAAACCAAACTCGCTTCCCTGCATATCGCGTCACGCCTATATTTCCACCGCAAAGCCAATAAAGGTGATCCGATTCGGCGACATATACAACTAAAGACAGTTGGTTGGTACCTATAGAGAACGGACGCTGTCCAGCAATCGACTTGGGAACATTCGCCTTGCTCAAAACAAAGCAAGGGCACTTAGTCTGGCAGCCAGAAACCGTCACATCCAAATCGCCAATACGCTCAGTTACAATACCCCTACCAAACAATGCTTTGACATCATCTTTTAACACCAAGATGCACACGACGACAACACATAGGCATAGCATGCCCACCACTGCCTTCAACGCCTTATTCATTTATCGCCCCCCCCCTGAATAATGCCAAATACGAACATCTTGACCCGGTCTAAATCCCCAATCGTTCTCAACGATTGCATTTTCTGTAGATGACGCAGAGATTGTATTACCAGGTCGCGATACAATGCCAACATGACCTTGCACTGCTACAATGTCACCGGGACGAGCATTTGTGGTGGAAACAAAACCTACAGTGACATTCCCATTATACCAATCAAAAGCCGAAGGCGGATGACTGCCTATCAGCCCTGTCGGAATTATTTCACGCCCATTTCCATAGTTATACGCATCAGCAACAAACAAATTGCATCTATACATCCCAGAGCGCCACACTGGCAACCCCCTACCACCAATCGATTGATCGTGGTTGTATATCTTGGGCCCTATCATTTTTGATGCCCAAGTTTGGGATGCCCAAGTTTGGGCATTCTTTCCAGCAGGCCAATCTTCTCGTTCGCCGCGCGGCAATGTCGCCTCTACAGGAATCCATATCGGCGGCAGAATTATATGCACGCCCCTCAGACCTGTTGAATCACTCCAGGCAATTGCATTATTCTTGCAGAATTCATAGAAGTTAATCCCGCCCCTTAAACCTATCGGATCCTTGCTGATCCAGCGGCCGGTCTGGGCGTCGTACCACCGGCAGCCGAACTCGACCAAGCCACTGTCGGGATCGTAGAGACCGCCCTGGAATCCTAACGGCGGAAGCCGGGATTGGTGTCACGGAGAACGCGCCCGAATGAATCGTAGTCAAGCCGCTGCGCGACTTCGCAGCCGGGAAGGACGCGCTCCTCGCGCTCGACGACGCGGCCAAGTCCGTCGCGCTTGAAGGAAGCACGGTTGCGAGACGACAGCACCTCCCTGCGCGGCTGGATTCTGCCGCGCCTCTTCATGACTCTGCTCGCTCGTCGTACCATTCCTTTATTTGGGACTTTCTTTTCTTGGGCTGAATATCGGAGGGAAGACTGTATCCATCAGAGGGAACTTGCCACCTGCGATGGACGGCGGCCAGACGGCCAACGTGGCGTAGTGGATGGAATTCGCCAATCCTATGCGATTGTTGTAGCCTTGCAGCGTTTTCTCAAGGTAATCCACAACCTCGTGGGCATGTGGCCATTTAGTCGGCATCATGTATGTAACGCCCTCCGAATTAAAGATGAAGAAGAAGTCGTAAAACCACGGGTCGGCTTCATACGTCATATAGCCGACGGCATCTATCTTGGCAATCTCTATGGTTCGCGAGAGATTCTCGTGTTCGCCCCTGATCACTCCTTCGCATTCATTAAAGGCGATTTTGTCACCGTCCAGTAATTCGACGTTAAACTCGTAACGGGGATGCCAGGCAAAAGCGGAAACAAACCGCTTTGCAATCTTCACAAGGATATCGCGTACACCCCGCAAGCTCTTGAACATGGATTCCTTATATCTCACAACTACCTCCAATTGCAAACACAGCGCACACAAATGCATTGAGCGCGAAATACCAACTCCCTACGCAATTGGTATAGGAATAAATGCAGCCGACAAGGAATCGCGGGAAAGACCATTGCGATCCCCTGCGAGTCTTGGTTACGCGTCGCATTGCCACGTCTCTATCCAACACACTAGACTTGCAAGACTCCATTTTCCTCCAACCTGCGCAAGGCATCCTTGTCGTCGATCCAATGCCCATGCGAATATGCGTATGCTATCAGCTGCTGCGGCTTGCCGCCGGACAGTACGAGTTCATCGTTAATGTAGTCAAGCAGGACCAATTCGCCCTTGTCGTCGCACCGCTGCGAAATGTAATACTGCGAACCGATGTCCGCGAGACACAAGTACCAGGCACTATCCCAAGGATGAAGCCATCTTTCGTCAGGCCTTAGAACCTCAATCTCACACTCCAGCAGTGCGTCGTGCTTGGAGATCAACTCCTCCCACTCAGATGCCACAGGCGCAATTGGAGGATGGAGGACAACGTCCTCCACCTGGAAACACTTTCGCTTTCTGTCGCTCCACGACAGAGGACGGTTTGTGACAATCGCATACAACTGACCCTGGCACATGCCAACCTCGGCCGTCAGCGGCTGCGCGTCAAAAGAGCCAGACACCCGTGCTAGGATTAGCTCCCCATTTGTTTCGATCTTCGCGCACTCATCGGCCTTCCTCTTCTTATCCATTACAAAGCTAAAGCAGGTCTTGAACGGATCAACTTGCACTTCCTTGATCAGCTCCACCTGTCTCTGAAACTTCACCTTGTCTTCGCCCGTCATCTGCGAAGCGGCAGCCTCCAGGACTCGCTTTTCGAACGCAAGCATTCCATGGTCAAACATCGAGCCGAGCCAATCTCGAATCGAGCTTGTCATCTACGATCTCCTTGCTTAACGGGGAAGCATCGCTCAAAGGCGCGGAAATTGCGGTCGTTGCGGCGATAGGGAATCGCAAAGCCGACGAAGTCAAAGCGATCCGCATACCGCTCGCCCACGAGGATTTTCCGGAAACAGTCCGCGACTAGCGCGGGGCTGTTCCCAAACGCACCGCATCCCCACGCGCCAAGGACAAGGTTGCGATGCCCCTTTCGCAAGGCGAGCTCCAGTATCATCCGGATGCGCCGTTCAAACACGCTTTCCAGCGCTCGCCGGCCCAGGAACACCCCGAGCGCGCGTCTGTTCGGAGCCGCCGCGGAGACCACGGACACCATGCGCGGCTCTTTGAGAAGTTCGCACCGCTCGTTCCGAAACACTACCACGTTAGGCGAATAGACGAGCGTGTCGGCCTCTGCTCGACGGATATGGAGGTTGTTCTCGCGATAGAACTTCTTCGCCTCCGGCGACTTCAACGAAGAGTACAATGTCGACCTCCGGCAAATCGACTCCTCCTGCGCGTTCGCGCAAAGGTAGAACCCGCCGCCCGCGAAATGTGCGTTCGCGAAATTGAGCACCAGCGGATTGTCCAGCCGCAAAGCCATTTCAAGAACGTCAATGTTCTCGACGGATATCCGCGCCTCGCCCAGCTGTCCAGAAACCGGTTCCCCGCTCGGCACGAGGTCCGCCAACCTCCATACCTCCGCGGCCCGGAAATCCACATCCGGGAACCGGACATCCGCGCCACCCACGCGATAAGAGGATTCCGCGACGATCCTCAACGTCTCTCGCGTAATACGTATGTTCGCAAGCTCACTCATCTTCTAAACCTCCACTTGGGATTCTTTCGACCTTAGTCTCCGGCGTTTACCAACCCAAATGTAGATGACGGCGACAATGTCGCACAAGAGAAATAGCGATGCCAACAGGCACAGGCATGCGCTTCCAACGACAATGGCCAAAAGATAGCACACAAAGCCCAATTGATAGAGCGAAAACACAATTCCAACTATCAGCAACGCGTAGATCATACACATGAACAACGGATTATCGGTGTCTTCGCCTCGTTCCAACTCCAGCTTAACCTCATCGCGCAAAGTCTGAAGGATTCTCAATGGCATCATGACGAGCGGAATGACGGACATAACAAGTGTTGCACAACACAACGCCTTTACCAGAATCTTAATCAAAAATAGCACACTCATGATTTTATCCATGAAAAGTTCTACGCAACTTCTTTATTTCCGATACAAACACAAATGCGCTAGCCTCAAGAAAAGCTACAGAAAAAACGAGACTCCACAATACTTCAACTATCATCGTACCGCACTTCAATTCACCTGATATCTGCAAATCAAAAATTCTGATCCCAACACCAAAACATATAAGCGCCAAACCCCAAAAGCCAAAGTATCCACTGTAGCTAGGGTGCATTTCCTCTCGTTGTATAAGATCGACAATACACCTGAACAACAGGGAGATCGTGATAAATCCTCCGAATACAAAATTTACCAGAATCAAGACACAAGACAAAAAGAGCAAAGTCATGTCGAGGACATCAAAAGAATGAAATATGCTAGTTTGCAGCATAATCTACTCTCCCTTGTATACCATTTGTCCGAGCAAACTCCGAGTCATAGCTGCCATCACTCAAAAAGCAAGCATTCCAAGCCTCAATCCCCTTAAGGCCGACTCCATCCGCATACGCCTCGCAAAAGCCTTGACAAAAACCCTTTACCCCCGCTACACTCTCGCACAACCCCGATGGGTCGGTGCGGTTGATGGGGCCGTTGCCGCAGAAGGCATAGACGTTCCAGCCGCCGTCGAGGAGAATGGGGTCCTTCGAGATCCAGCGCCCTGTCTCGGCGTCGTACCAGCGGCAGCAGAATTCGACGAGGCCGGTGTCGGGATCGTAGAGCCCGCCCTGGAATCCGAACGGCTGGAAGCCGGGATTGGTGTCGCAGAGAACGCGCCCGAAGGAGTCATAGTCGAGCCGCTGCGCGATTTCGCCGCAGGAAAGGACCCGTTCCTCGCGCACGACAACACGGCCGAGTCCGTCGCGCTGTAAAGGCGCCCCGAGTCGCGACGACAGCACGAGATGGCGCGGCCTGATTCCGCCGCGCCATCTCGTGCCTCTGCTCGTCTGTCGCCTCATGCCGAAAATTATACCAAATTTCCCTTCGCCTTTGTGCCCTCACTCCCACGTACTCCACCTGCGTCACTTATTGCAATATGCGACGTAGGCGAAGGCTTCGCCCGTCATCTGCGAAACGACAGCCTCCAGGACCCGTCTCTCAAACGTAAGCATCCCGTGGTCAAACATAGAGCCAACCCAATCCAGTATCGAGCTTGTCACCTATCGACTCCAGAGATCACTTCATCATCGTCACCAAGGCCCACCTCTCCGTCAAGCCAAGCTTCCAATAAATCGCCCTCTATTATCGACGATGCTGCACGACACCCTCTGAGTACCGAAATCAGCAACCACAAAACTGCAAAACAGACGCTGCGCTTGACTCCTTCGCCGTTAGCATAGCAAACCGCAAGGTCGTATTGCGCGTTAGGAATGCCCCTGCGAGCCGCATAACGGAAGCAGCGAAAGGCCCGCTCGACGTCCTGAACACAACCCTCTCCGCGGCACAGATGCATTCCTAGATAATATACAGACCACGCAAAGCCTTTCCCGGCAGACTGCGACAACCAACGCACCGCCTCCTTTGCATCCCGAGGAACCCCGTCGCCAATGGAGTAACATGCGCCAAGGTTGTGGATTGCGACAACATCACCCTTTGCCGCAACATCTTTGTAGCAATCAATTGCTCGCGACACATCCTTTCGGCAGCCCTCTCCCATTGCAAGGCACGCACCCCAGCTTCGCAAACTCGCCGAATCACCTCGCCGGGCTGCAAGCCGCCAACATGCCACAGCTCTTTTCATGTACTTATTGGAGCCAGTCAATAAAAACGCCTTTTGGTTTCGCCAGCCCCTTCTTCGCAACGAGCCGCAAGATCCTATGCAATACCAAAGAAACGACATCAGCAGTTTAGGCTTTCTTAAACTGCGCAGGCAAAAGTTGTCTTGCATCGGTTGTTGATTGCAACTACTTTTCAAATTCTTCATCTTCTTCACAATACAGATCGTCTTCATCGTAGAACAGATCAATGACATCTTGGATGTCTGATATCGGACCGAATTCCCCCTATCTGGCAAAGGTCGCCTTGCGACAATCACGGATTCAGGATATATGTCGTAGAATACACAAACCGCAAGCAATTTTTCACCATTTCAGATTTACGCGACTTGCGCCATGTCCGCAAAGAAACCTTTTTATCAAACATCAATTTCTGCGCAACCTTCACCATGCGCTTCTTTCTAAAATACACTATCTTACAATAAGAGGTTGCCGTGCCATCAATTATCTTCTGTAATATTGAATACGACTCCGTTCGCGCATCGTCATTTTTGTTATAGAAATTTACAACAGCATAGAGAAACTGTGTTTCATAACAATACGGTGTGTAGTTGTAATCAATTTGTATTAAACGACAGCCCTTTCGAAACGATCCTGACATCAAATGTGATATCGCAGCAAGCGTCAGTACCCTGTGATCCAAAAAATCTACGCCGCACTGTTTTATTGCGGAATCCAATATCGTGCGCATTTCATCAAATCTGCACTGCGTCAAGAGATCTTCTACCGCCCTTAACCCGCTATCCTGCACCATAAATTCTAACGATAGAATCTTAAATTTTACTTCTTCAGGATTATAGATGCCCATTCTTTGACGCAAGCAACATGATTTTGCCATTGTCACACATCTCTTGTACGCCGACAAGCTTTCTTCGTCTCTCTCCATGTAATATAAGCAATTCGCCTTCGCGCAAAGAACTTTCACCAGAAACATATTTAGGTTCTTCGTTTCATTTGAATCAAATTCTTTAGTATCCTTCAGGTCAGATTCTATGGCATACTCCACCTGCGACAACATGGCAAGGGCACGATAATAATCATTCTTTTCATTGCGGAGGATATAAAACAGGGCATTCAGAAACATCTTCTGGCAGCTTTCCTCTGGCCAACCATCTTCTATATCCTTAAGATATTTTTCGGCACTCTGAATATCAAACTTCAATATGGCAATCTCAGCTTGTGCACACGCCTGCGCAAACCGCCCAAATTCCCGTCTGTTCATGATTGTATGATTCATGACATTTAGTAAGGTATTACAACGATTACGCTTTCCATTATTTGAATACATCAATCCCATCTTGATCGTCAATGGGGAAAACTATCGATCGACCTCCATTAAGCCTACGACTACGCTCTTGATCACGCAAGCGTCGCGCATTACCTTCTTCATGCTTTGGTTTTGAACTTGGGCGAATGTTATGTCCGCCTTTGGGGTTAAAATAAGATGCTGTATCTGATAATTTTTTAGCACAATACGTTACCAATTCCGCAGCAATCGCAACCGTAACCGCAACTGCAATTCCAGCAGCGACAGCGGGAGCTATTGACGAGATCACACCTATGACTGGCACAAATTCTTTAAATTGCCAGAACCAATACATCCCCGATGGGTCGGTGCGGTTTATGGGATCGTTGTCGCAGAAGGCATAGACGTTCCAGCCGCCGTCGAGGATGATTGGGTCTTTGCTGATCCAACGGCCGGTATAGGCGTCGTACCAGCGGCAGCCGAACTCGACGAGACCTGTGTCGGGATCGTAGAGACCACCTTGGAATCCGAAGGGCTGGAAGCCGGGGTTGGTGTCGCGCAAGACCCGCCCGAAGGAGTCGTAGTCGAGCCGCTGCGCGACCTCGCCGGTCTCCGCGTTCACGACAAGGCGAACCGATCCATGGTTGTCCGTGATGATTCTATAGGTGACGCTGCCATGGATCATGTACGCCGGGGCGGTCGCGCCTGCATAGACAAAGACGCTCTTCTCGTCGTCGGCGGCGTATTCACCTCCAAGTCGGTTTCCGTTTGCGCCGCATGTGGGACAAGACCCTGCTTCATCCCATGATCTTCACCGACAGCGAACTGTCGCTCGCGTTCCTCCGCGAACAGAAGACGTCGCAGACCTGCACGCGCATCTTCAACATGCTGTGGACGCTTGCGGGGCCCGATCTCTTCCTGGCGCTGTTCGAGCACACGCTCACCGACATTATCGGGAATCGGGCATTATCAGGAATCTCCGACGCGGCATAGTGTTTCCAGGCGTCCCCGCGCCGGAATTTCTGATAATATCCTTTCTGCCAAAGAAAGGAAACAC
>JAEEGK010023810.1_pt1 | contig 12740 bp, 6 predicted proteins | sample 8958771 | NCBI WGS metagenome assembly JAEEGK01 (sample SAMN16246547, study PRJNA631951) | gut metagenome | biome: gut microbiome; feature: rumen; material: SC-attached | host: Bos | place: Iran: Karaj | collected 2018-10 | reverse complement strand
GCGCGACGCCCTCGATTTTGCCGGCATCGACGTCCTGCTTGTATTGCAGATAGACGGGGTCATCGACCGATGCCAGCGACAGGTAGTCGAGCATCTCGGCGCTCTTGACCATCAGGTTCTCCTCGCTCATGGCGATGTCGGCATCGCTCGACTTGAGCTGCTTGAGGGCAACTACGGCTGCGCAGCTCTCCCTCATGGTGAAGAAGTAGAGCATCGCCGAGGCCTTGCACGGGTAGTCGTGCAGCGTGCGCATGGTCACCTGGCTGATGAAGGCCAGCGTGCCCTCGCAGCCCACCACGCTGTGCGCGATGATGTCGAACGGGTCGTCATAGGCGACCAGGGGCCGCAGGTTCAGTCCCGTCACGTTCTTGATGCTGTATTTCTTGCGGATGCGGTCGGCCAGTGGCTGGTTGGCGCGGACACGGTCGCGCAGGGCTTCAATCTTGGCGATGAACTCGGGATGGCTCTGCCTGAAGGCCTCGCGGCTGGCTGCGTCGCCCGTGTCGAGCACGGTGCCGTCGGGCAGCACCAGGCGGGCCGAGATGAGCATGCGGTCGCTGTTGGCATGGGTGCCGCAGTTCATGCCCGAGGCATTATTGGCGACGATGCCGCCCACCATGGCCGAGCCGATGCTGGCGGGGTCGGGCGGGAACACGCGCCCCAGCGGTTTTAGGATCTGGTTCACCCGTGCGCCCACGATGCCGGGCTGCAGGGTGATGCTCTCGGCATCGGCAGCCACGCTGTAGTCCTCCCAATTCTTGCCGGCTACAATCAGGATGCTGTCGCTCACGCTTTGCCCCGACAGCGATGTGCCTGCAGCGCGGAAGGTGAACGGCAGGCCGTATTTGCTGGCCGTCCTGACAATCGTCGCCACTTCGTCCTCATCCTTGGCGCGGATGACCACTTGGGGCGTCAGGCGGTAAAAACTTGCGTCGGTGCCCCAAGCCAGGGTGCGCAACTCGTCGGTATAAACCCTGTCGGCGGGCAAAATGCCTTTTATTTCGTTCAAGAACCTTTTCATAGCAACCTTAATAATACTTGATGGTGAAGGTGTCGGTTATGTTCAAGTCATCATCCCAGTGGCCGCGATAGACGATGGGGACATTGCGGTAGGCCTCGGGAACCTGCAGAACGTCGATTTTGCTCCAGCGGGGCGGGCCGTAGTCAAACGACTTGCCCGACAATATCAGAATATTGCTGGCATAGTCATACTCGTAAAATCCGCCGCCCAGGCACGTCTCATGCGGCATCAGCAGGTCGCGATGCAGCGTGACCATGCCGAGCCTCAAGTGGCCATTACCGGTGATGATAAACTTAGGATGTTCCATAACCGCAAAGATAGTGTTTTTTTAGTTTTCAGTTCCTAGTTTTTGATTTTTAGTTGGCTTCAGCATCCAGCCTGCGGCACAAAATGTTTTGAAGACAAGAAAGACAAGAAGGACAAGAAAAATATTATTATTGATAATCAATACTTTTGTCTTTCTTGTCCTTCTTGTCTTCTTATCAGAGACTTGGCGGCTTAGCGTGAGGCCACTAAGCGCGGATTTCCCTCTAAGCCCTAAGCTCTAAACTGCGAGCGCAGCTCGCAAAACTCGCATTACCACGAGCCAGTGAGCATGTAGTCGATCAGAGCCGTCACGTCGCTGATGTTGATGCTGCCGTCCTGGTTGCAATCAGCGGCTGTTAGATTAACGCCCGAAGCATTGCTGGTCAGCAGATAGTCGATCAGGGCGGTAACGTCGCTGATGTTGACGCTGCTGTCGCCGTTCACGTCGCCACGCTTCACGCTCTGCTTGGGAGTGAGTTTCACGTGGTCGATGGCGAAGTAGTCGCCTTCGGGATCGACGCTGCCGTCCTTGCTGTAACTCCACTTCAAGGTGTGGGTGCCGGCCTCCAGGTCAACCGAGTAGCTCTCCCAGTCGTTCTGGTACTCTCCATACTCTAACCGTGCCGAGCCGTCGATGTAGAACGTACATGCGTCGTAGATCCTGTCATCTTCGTTACCTTCGCCCCAGGCCTTGAACACAAACGACAGGGTCTCGCCGCTCTCGGGAACATCAACCGTCGCCGTCAGCGTCGACGTGGTGCTGGCAACGCCTGCATTGCCCGACTCGGCATAGCTAAAGGCTCCGCCGCCGTCAATGACCACCTTCCAAGGATAGTCACCTGTGCTCTCGAAGTGGATGGAGCCGCCATCGTCATTCAACGCGTCGTCAAGCGACCATATTCCACGGATGTCATAGAAGTTGCCCCAATACTGGGCCTGCTGGTAGTCTGCGCAAGCGCTCTGTGGAACATACAGGACCGTGTAGTCGTAGTGGCCGCCATCGAATGCGTCCTGAGAATTGATCGTGGGCGGAACCAGGGCCAGGCAAGTGATGGTGCCACGATCCAAATCCTCGCAGCCGTTGAAGGCCATGGCGCCGATGCTGGTCATGCCGCTGCCGATGACCACATCGGTCAGCGACGTGCAGTTCTGAAAAGCATACATGCCCATGCTGGTCACCGAGTTGGGGATGGTGATGCCCGTCAGCGACGTGCAGTTCTTGAATGATGTGTTGCCGATGGCAGTCACCGTCTCGGGGATGACCACATCCGTCAGGTTGGGGCAGTTAAAGAATGCCAGATGGTCGATGGCAGTCACCGTGTAGGTCACACCATAATAGGTCACCGTTCGGGGAATCACGATGCGGCCGCTGTAGGTGTTGTAGTTGCCGTCCTTGTAGGTCACGCTCACCTTGTCCGCGCCTGTAATTTTGTAGTAGAAGCCATTTTTCTTGAAACTGTAGTTCAGTTCCACGATGTTGCCAAATTGATTCCAGGCATTAATGGCATGATAGGCCGAACTCGTGCCGTAGGGGACATAGAGCGTCATCTCGGGGGCATTGTAGGGGTCGGGAGCGCTGGGAGAGATCAGCGGTGGCGTCAGCGCCATGCACGTGATGGTGCTGTTGCTGGCGTCCCAGAACGCATCCTCGAAGGCTTCGTTATGGATGATGCCGATACTGTTGGGCAGAATCAGGTGCTGCAGATAGGGGCAGCGGTAGAACGCACGCTCATCGATGCCGCCCACCGTGTACCACCTGCCGTCGGGCTCATAATATACCTCCTCGGGAATCTCCACCGTGCCGCTGTAGCAGCCGTACTGCCCGGTTCCGTCATGGGTGACCAGGACATCGTAGGCCTCAATCTTGTAATAGATGCCGTCCACTTCAAAAATTCTACCGATGATGTCCTGGATATCGGTGAAATAGCCGGGATTGCTCGGGCCACCGTCGATGTGGGCATAGTCTTTGTCAGTGTGATTGTCATCATAAGTCGTGCCCTGGCCGCCCACCAGGCTGGTGCAGCCTTTAAACATCCAAATATCATCTCTCACGGCGGTTGTACTCCACCCATCGCCAGCATAGATGGTCTGCAGATTGCTGCAGCCATAGAACATGAAAGACATACTGGTCACCCTGGACGTATTAAAACTGCTCAAGTCAAGGCTCGTCAAACTTCTGCATTGATAGAACATATAAGTCATGTCGGTCACCTCACTGGTGTTCAGGTTGTTGATACCCTCGATGGATTGAAGATCAGACATCTTATAGAACCATCTATAGGTGGTCGTTGGGAGGGCATCAGCGAACGAAGAGGTGAAGACCACCTTGGTCACATTGGCATTGATGCTATCTTTTACCCAACCGGGATCATTCTCACCCACGTTCAGGGTGTAGGTCATGCCTGTACGGCTGAAGCGCTGGTTGTCGTAGTAGAACGTCAGCGTCGTGTTCGACGGCGTATAGCATGCATAGGCATAGCTCACAGGGGTTCCAGTGGCTGTGAAATAGCCGGGGTTGCTGGGGCCGCCGTCGATACGGGCATAGACTTTGTCAGTGTGATTGGCATCGTAGGTCGTACCCATGCCACCCATCAAGCAGGTGCAGTCTTTAAACATCCAAATATCATCTCTCACGGCGGTTGTACTCCACCCATCGCCAGCATAGATGGTCTGCAGATTGCTGCAGCCTTGGAACATGAAAGCCATACTGGTCACCCTGGACGTATTGAAACTGCTCAAGTCAAGGCTCGTCAAACTACTGCATTGATAGAACATATTAGTCATGTTGGTCACCTCACTGGTGTTCAGGTATTCCATTCCCTCGATGGTTACAAGGTTACTCATTTGACCAAACCAAGAGTACGTGGTCGTCGGTCGGGCATCAGTAAACGAGGAGTCAAAGACCACCCGAGTCACATTGGCATAGCTGCTGTTAATTACCCAATCAGGCTGATAGTTTCCATAGTTCAATTGGTAGGTAGTGCCCGTGCGGCCAAGGCGCAGCCTATCGTAGTAGAAGGTCAGCGTCGTGTTCGACGGCGTGTAGCACGCATAGGCTTCAGGCTCATTGGGATCCCTGGTGAAGTAACCAGGGTAATTGGTGCCGCCGTCGATGTGGGCGTAGGTCTTGTCCATCGGGTTGGATGAGTTCCAGGTCGTGCCCTGGCCGCCTAGCAGGCTGGTGCAGTCATTGAACATACCATAGGAGGTCGTCATAGCTGCTGTGGTCCAGCTACTGCTCACATAGATGGTACGCAAACTGCTGCTGCCAGAGAACATGAAAGATACGTCGGTCACCTGGGAGGTGTTGAAACTGCTCAAATCTAGGGTAGTCAATCCAGTGCAGTAACTAAACATAAACTCCATATTAGTCACCTCGCTGGTGTTCAGGTAATTCAGACCTGTGATGGACTGAAGATTCCGCATGCCAGAAAACCATAAGCGGGTGGTCGTCGGACGAGCACCAGAGAATGCCGGGGCAAAGACCACCCGAGTCACATTGGTTCTCGTGCCGTCGGTGTACCAACCAGGATCGTTGTTTCCCGTATTCAGGTCGTAGGTCGTGCCAGAGAGACTACTGCGGTAGTCATCATAGTAGAAAGTGAGCGTCTTGGTCATCGGCGAGTAGCACGCATAGGCCTCTTGGGCGCTGGCGCCGAGGGCGCACATCATGGCCGCCACCAGGACGACCAAACGAAAGAGTAAAGCTTTCTTTTCCATAATCATTCTATTTAAAAGTTAATATTTGCTGCAAATATAATAAAAAAAGTTTTTGGTTGCTAGCTTTTTGAGCTTTTAGTTGGCTTCAGCATCCAGCCTGCGGCACAAAATGTTTTGAAGACAAGAAAGACAAGAAGGACAAGAAAAATATTTTTATTGATAATCAATACTTTTGTCTTTCTTGTCCTTCTTGTCTTCTTATCAGAGGCTTGGCGGCTTAGCGTGAGGCCAATGAGCGCGGATGCCCCTCTAAGCCCTAAGCCCTAAGCTCTAAACTGCGAGCGCAGCTCGCAAAGCTCGCATTACCACGAGCCAGTGAGCATGTAGTCGATCAGTGTGGTGACGTCGCTGATGGTGGTGGAACCGTCCTGGTCGCAGTCGGCAGCATCAGTGTCGATGCTATCGGCGTTGTTGCTCAGCAGATAGTCGATGAGGGCGGCTATATCGGCAATGTTCACGTTGCCGTCGCCATCCACGTCGCCACGCAGGCTGGCATTGGGGTCAAAGCCAAGTTGCTGGTCCATCCACGCGATGCGGTCGTGCAGCCACTGCTTAAGCCAGTCTATCTCGTCGGCATAATTGTCGGCGATGTAGTAGTTGGGCCACACATATTGTCCCCAGCGGGGCCATGCCTGGCTGTTGCGCTGCTCGGCGCCGTGCGAGGTGAGCACGTTGGCCAGCGAGTCGACGGTGGCCATGATGCGGTCTTCGCGCAGGTTGTTGCGGCGGTACTGTGCCCAGCGGTTCTTGAGCGCCTCGGTATACTCGGGGTCGGTGTTGAGTTTGTACCACCAGAAGGGTATCAGCTGGGTGTCGCCCGCGCTGTTGAGGGTGTTGTTGTTCTGGTATATCCAGGTGTTGGTGCGCCAGGCGTTATAATAGTCGGCGTTGCCATAGGACAGGTTGTTGTCCCATACAACCATCTTGAAGCGCGCGTCCTCGCTGTCGCGGCGCTTGAAGAACTTGCCGCTCAGGCGGTAGCCGTCCACGTTGTGTCCCAGCTCCATGGCAAGCTGGTAATCGACAAAGTTGTCCATGTCGAGGTAGTTCCGGTAGCTGGGCGTGCCGGTGGGCCGGTAATTCCACAACGCCCGCTCCATCTGGTCGATGCGCTGGTTGATGTAAGTCACCTGGTCATCAGTCATGTCCTCATAGTCGGGCGACTTGTACTGGAAATGGATGTATTGGTTGTTGTAACTCGTGCCCGTACTGCTCACGGGATGGTACTTGGACACGTGGGTCACCTCGCCGTCGGTGCGGTTCACCTCCATGATGTAGCCGCCGGTGATGGAGTCGCCCGATTCGCCAGGGTCGGGCAGATTCACGCGGTGCTTGCCCTTGGAAACGACCTCGGTAAGGATATACACGCCATAGTAGATGCCGTCCAGGTACATTTCGCAGAATCGGCCCTGAGGGGTGTATTCCATCCATGGCCGCGACACCTCAAAGGCCAGCAGGTCGCGCAGCATGCTCTTGTCGGCATAGGGGGCGAGCAGGGCCCAGTTGTTGTCCTTGCCCATGCCCAGGATGTTGACCTTCTTTTTCTCGCCACCCTCCTCGAGCGGCTTGTCCAGCGGGCGGAAGGAGTAGGGCTTCTTGTCGCTCATGCTGAACGACGAGCTGCCGCGGTAGCGCAGCGCCACATAGCCCTCGTAGTCGATGTTTTGCCCGGGATGGGCCACGGTATCGGCATAGTTGAGGTTGCTGTCGCCGTTGTGGATGATCTTCATGCGGGCCGTGATGCGCTCGTCGCGGTCGATATACTGTCCGTCCACTTCAATCCACACGATGGGCAGGTTGGTGGAGTTGATTTTCACGTTCCTGTTGTCGGGCCGGTAGTTGTCCCACCACGAGTTGGCACGGGCCGTCCCTACCAGGGTCAGCACTGCCATTGCAAGCAATAACACTTTTTTCATTTGTCAGTCATCGTTATTTATTCTCCCCGCAAAATTACAAAAAAAATCAATAGAATTTAAAGGTGACAGACTGCCTATTTTTATCTAATCCACCCGTTCATGTGCCCATCGACAGAGATTATACTCGTATTTGCGTTTTGGGGATTTATAAGTGGTAAAGTTCGCCAAAACACGATTAAATTTTACGTTTTGGGGATTTATAGATAATATATTTCGCCAAAACTTGACTTTTTTCTTGGTTTTGGCGAAAAATCCGAGAGAATATTATTATCTTTGCATCAACTAAATTATTGAAATGGATATGAATGCGGATTTTATTGGTCGAAAAGAGGAACTCCAGTTACTTCAAGACATCAGCAAATCGGGACGTGCGGAGTTTGTAGCGGTATATGGTCGTCGTCGTGTGGGTAAGACTTATCTGATACAACAATTTTTTGAAGGTCATTTTGCTTTCTCGGCGACCGGTATGATTGACGGTAGTAGAGAGGAAGAAATGTTCACGTTTACCAGATCACTGATTCAGGCCGGTTATGCGGGGGCTCAACCCAAGAATTGGTTAGAAGCTTTTGAATTTCTTAAATCAACTCTTGAGCATCGGCCGGGAAAAGGAAGATGTGTCATTTATATCGATGAATTACCGTGCTTTGACACGCCCAAGTCTGGCTTTGTTCATGCATTAGGCCATTTTTGGAATACGTGGGCATCGCTTCGTAAGGATGTTATCCTGATTGTCTGTGGTTCGGCAACCTCATGGATGATTGATAATATTATCGATAATCACGGTGGTCTGCACAACCGCATGACTCATGTTATTTACCTCCGCCAATTCAATCTGGCTGAAACCGAAGCCTATCTCAAGGCCCGTAACATACAATGGCCGCGGCAGACAGTTGTTGAGACCTACATGATATTAGGTGGTATCCCTTATTACTTGAGTCTGCTTGACAAAAAGCAAAGCCTAGCGCAAAATGTTGATCGACTATACTTCCGCCGCAATGCTGAGCTAAGTCAAGAATATAAGCGTCTGTATGCCTCGCTATTTAGGTCTCCAGAGCCTTATCTCAGAATTGTTGAACTGTTGGGCAAGAATAAGCAAGGATTAACCCGGCAAGAGATTGCTGAGGCATTGCATCTTTCATCTAGTGGGACGCTCAGTAAGCAATTAAATGACTTGGTGTATTGTGATATAGTACGACGGTATGTGACAAAGGCTAATGGTAAGATGAAAGCAAAAGATGCCTATTATCAGTTGGTTGATTTGTTCACCCTTTTCCATTTGTCATTTTCTAAAAAACTGACAAGTGAAGATTACTGGGAGCAACACCTTAATACCCCCACGGTCAACACATGGCAAGGGCTAGTCTTCGAACATGTTTGTGTTCTGCACATTTTACAAATACGTCAAGCGCTGGGACTCTCCAGGATTGCGGTTGAATATTACTCGTGGCGCAGTCACATATCTACCCCTCGCGTGCAGATTGACATGATTATTGAGCGTGCCGACCATTTGGTTAACCTGTGCGAAATAAAATATACATATGGTCAATATACCATCACAGCTAGAGAAGACGAGAAAATTAGAAATCGCATTGCTGCGTTTACTCGCGAAACCAAGAATAGAAGTGGTGTGTTAATGACTTGGATTACCCCTTACGGCCTATATCCAAATGAGTATGCGTCTCAAGTAATTTATCAGGTTACAATGGACGATTTGTTTGTTGGATAACCTGCTCATTCGATTGTTGGGTGAGAGGCTTTGTTGCGGGGGTGGTGTGTGAGGATTTCGTCGCGCAGGCGGGTGCGGTCGATGTGGACGTATATTTCGGTGGTGGTGATGCTCTCGTGGCCCAGCATCTGCTGGATGGCGCGCAGGTTGGCACCACCCTCGAGCAGATGGGTAGCGAAACTGTGGCGCAGGGTGTGGGGACTGATGACCTTGCGCACCCCGGCTAACTCGCACAGCTGCTTGACGATGTGGAAAATCATCTGGCGCGTGAGCATCGCGCCGCGGCGGTTCAGGAACAGGATGTCCTCGCTGCCGCGTTGTGCGACTTGGCGGGAACGCGTCTGCTCCATATACAGGTTGATCTGGTCGATAGCCACGGGCGAGATGGGCACAACGCGCTGCTTGTTGCCCTTGCCCTGAATGAGGACGTAACGCTCGTCGATGTACAGTTGCGAGAGCTTGAGCGTCACCAGCTCGCTCACACGCAGGCCGCAGCCGTAGAGCGTCTCGATGATGGCGCGGTTGCGCTGCCCCTCGGCCTTGGACATGTCGATGGCGGCTATCATGGCGTCGATTTCGGCGATGGTGAGCACCTCGGGCAGGTGGCGCCCGATTTTGGGCGTGGGGAGCAGTTCGGTGGGGTTGGTGTCCATGAATCCCTCCTGCCGCAGGAACTTGTAGAAACTTTTTACACCGCTGATGATGCGCGCCTGGGACCGAGCCTGGATGCCAACGTCCTGCAGGGTACAGACAAAGCCTTCCAGGTCGTCGGTCGTGGCATATTCAGCGCCGACGCCATTGTCGGCGAGGTAGCGGATGAGTTTGTCCACATCGTCGCTATAGGCCACGGCAGTATTCTGGCTCATGCCTTTCTGCAAGGTCAGGTGCGCCAGGAACTGTCGTTTCACTTCGGCTATGTCGGTGATGTTGCGCAAGAGTTGTTGATTCTTAGTTTTTAGTTGTTAGTTTTTAGTTTTTAGTATGGTTACTATCGCTTGAAAACTCCTCACTTCCCACTCCTCACTTCTCACTTCTCACTTCTCACTTCTCACTTCTCACTCCTCACTCCTAATTTCCCAGAGATGGTGTCGGTGAGTTCAGGGTCGAAGTTGTCGCTGGCGATGACGGTCACTTGATTACCGTTGGGAATGATTTTCAGGCGGCGGTTGTCGCCTCCGTCAATCCAATCGACGCGCATGGCCAGGGTGTCGCCCTGCCAGGCATAGGCTGCCGCACTGGTGAACGGCCTGGGGGTGCCCACCAGTTGCTCGCGGCACTCGACAATGTAGATGGGATGGTCGTCGCTGGTGGTCATGCGCCACTCGCCACAGGCGGCCAGGGCGTGGTGGATGCCACGGCGGTCGGTCATCATGAACAGGCGGTCGTTGCCGCTGCGGTCTACGACCAAGGATTGCAGCCCCAGCAGGTTGTTACCGAAAACGATGGCCTTGCCCATCAGTTTATCTTCGAGGGGATGGGTGGCTTCGCCCTGCGGCATGTCGATGGCCAAATGCACGGGTGCGGCTTTGAGCAGCTCCTCCTCGTCAAGCAGCGGCTCCACGAGGTGGTAGTAGAGGGCGTTGAGTTCGTCGCCATAGTTGCCGGCGCGTCCGTTGATGACAACGACAAGGTCCAGTTTGGGCACCACATAGATGAGTTGGCCGCCGTAGCCGGCCGCAAAGTAGCATTCGGCCCGCGGGTGCTGGATGGCCTTGGTCTGGTACCCGTAGCCCAAGTAGTAATCATCGACGTTATAGCCCGTGAACCACGAGCGTATGGTGTGCCACATGCTGCGCAGGGCATTCATCAGCCTCTCGGTCCAGGACAGCTTGATGTCATGCTTCTCCTGGGTGCTGATAAGGCGTTGCGTCATGTCGTGAATCCACTGGGCACTGATGAGCTGCTGGCCGTTCCATTGGCCCTCTTGCAGCATGAGTTGTCCCAGCTTGGCCTGACTCTCGGCGTGCAGGCGCAGACCCCAGGCGCCTATCTCGACGCTGTCGGGGGCAAGCTCCCAGTCGCATTGCGTGATGTGCAGCGGCACGAAGATGCGTTCCCGCACATAGTCGAGCAACGGCTTGCCCGTGAGCCGCGTGACAATCATTGCCAGGGCATGGGTGCACATCGAATCGTAGTTGAATACCTTGCCCACGCCATGGAAATCGCTGGCAAACCAAGTACTCAACCAGTCCTTGTCGCCCTCAAAGATGCTCAGGTCCTCTTCACGTCCCGCCGCCATCATGAGTACGTCGCGCACGGTGAGGCTATCCAGGGCGGGCGACAGCGTGGCAGGCATCTTGTCGCGCAAGTATTTTGACACCTTGTCCTCGACCTTGAGTAAACCGTCCTCAACGGCCAACCCTACAGCCATTCCTGTCACCGTCTTGCTGGCGCTGTAGAGGGTGTGCACGTCGGTGGCCTGATAGGGAGAGGCATGCAGTTCACCGATGACCTTGCCGTGACGCAGCACCATCATGTGATGCACGTCCACATCGGGCATACTGGTCAACTGACGGTAAAAACTGTTGAGCAACCCGCTGGAAACGCCCTGCTCCTCGGGCGTGGACCGCGGCAACTCTCCCACCTGGGCATTAACCGCCAGGCAGCTCGCCAGCAATAGCAATATCAAGTAAAGACGTTTAATCATTGCCTCGTGAAGGGGATGGTGACAGTTTTGGAATTGGGATAAGTGTCGCAGATGCTTACCTGGTTGTTGTCAAAATCAAAGACGTAAGTCAAGCCGCTAATCCAGTCAACAAAGTGGACGCGCACTTCGAGTTTAGTGGCCGAGGTCCATGCATAGGCCGCAGCGGCAGTGAAGCCGTGGTCAAAGCCCTGCATGCGGTTGATGGCGTTGATGGAGTAATAGGGAAAACCTGCCAGCGCGCTATAGCACCACGAGTTGTAGCCCAAAGCATATTCCTCGCTGTCCTGGGCTTCATATTCTATTTCCATCGTATTAAGACCATTGGCCCCAAACAAACCTATCTGCCTTATGCCGAATTTGTTGGAGTTCAGATGCAATAGTATGCTCTGCTTCTTTCCTTTTTTGCCTTGAGGCAACTTCAATGCGGCTGATGAACATAATTTCTCCAACCGTTTTTGCAGTTTGTTCTCGGGTTGGAGCGGCTTGGCGTTCAATCCGGGCATCAACTGGTTCCAAATGCATGCCAGCTCCTCGTGTCCGTAAAGTTTCATGCCCAGGATGACCACTACGAGGTCCTCTTGAGGCACCACAACGGTATATTGCCCCATGGCGCCGTCGGCACGGAATGAGCCCGGCCATTTGCTCTGCCACACCTGGTAGCCGTAACCCTGATTGCCGTCGGTGGGCGGCACGGTTTCTTTGGCACCGCCGTCGATAAGGCGTGAGCAGGCAGCGGTCACATAGTCGGCACTCACCAGTTGCTGCCCGTTCCAGTTGCCCTTGTTGAGCAGCAGTTGTCCCAGTTTGGCCATCGTCTCGGCCTGGACGCGCAGTCCCCAGCCGCCGGTGTTGATGCCGTCGGGACTCGTCTCCCAGTCAGCCACAGTGATGTGCATGGGGTCGAACAGTTTCTTTTGCAGGTACTCCAGCATCGTTTGTCCCGTCACGCGCTGCACAATGGCGCTGAGCATGAAGGTGCACATCGAGTCATACTGGAACAGGCTGCCCGGTTTGTCGTCAACAGGTTTGGCTAGCCAGTCCTTGACCCAATCGGTGCTGTTGTTGCGCATGGTCCAGTCGGGTTTCACTCCCGAGGCCATCATCAGCAGGTCACGCACAGTCATGTCGGCCATGTTGTCGCTCCCGCGGTTCGTGCGCTTGTCGGGGAAGAAGGTCATCACCCTGTCGTCGAGGCGCAGCAGGTTTTCGTCGATGGCGATGCCCACCGCCAGCGAGGTAAACGTCTTGCTGGCCGAGTAGAGGGTATGGCTGTCCTCGGCGCGGAACGGAGTGGGGTGCAACTCGGCGACCACTTTGCCGTGGCGCACAACCATCACGTGGTGGATGTCACACTCGGGCAGGCCCATCAGCGAGTCCATCATGTTGATGACCGCCTGTGTGCTG
>JAEEGK010023807.1_pt1 | contig 12742 bp, 11 predicted proteins | sample 8958771 | NCBI WGS metagenome assembly JAEEGK01 (sample SAMN16246547, study PRJNA631951) | gut metagenome | biome: gut microbiome; feature: rumen; material: SC-attached | host: Bos | place: Iran: Karaj | collected 2018-10 | reverse complement strand
CCACCAGATGTGCGAGTACCGGACGGCATCCCACACCGCCACCTTGATCGGATGCGGCAACTCCGCCGTCATCACCTTGGCGAAACAGGCTAGCGCCGTCTCGCCAGGCATCCTCTTGAACGCCAGTTTCACCCTCCGCGCGATCTCCGCCGGATCTTCGCACATCTCAATCGACTGTTGAAACACCGCTACTTCATTCTGCTCCATACGCCACCTGTTCCACTTGATTCTGCATGTCAGTTTTCATACCACGCATATAGCAATCTCCGTGCCAAGACGAAACAAGGCCGGAAACACATTGTTCCCGGCCTCGCCTTGCTCAATTTTTTAGCAGATGGTCAGTTTGTGAACATTCACGCGGTTAGGACGCCGCTAGTCCCTCAGAGCATTGTCCAAAATCGCAGTATCAAGCAAAAACGGTATGACGCCAACATAGATGATTCCCTCTTCCGAGGTACGAGGAGCCGAATATCCGGAAGTCACCACCATCTTTACGATCCAACATGTCAACCAGACTTAAAACTTACTCCATAATACGAGCAAGTTTTAAGTCTTAGTCCTTTTTATGCCACCGGGTCGCCACAGTGTTCGCGGCGGCCGCTCGGCCTCTTGCGACCTTGCTTCGCAAGGCTCCTCGTTACATGCGTCGGGCAATCCGACACCTTCGGCGCGGGCGAATTTTCGCGGCAGAAGTCACCATGCCGGACCGTGCTTGCCCCGGCTGGGGCCGCTTGGATGCTTCGGACACCAGCCGTTCAACAGCGTCCGCGCATCGCGCGTCGACGTTCCACTGTACTTGCAGTATTCGCTCATGTCATCTTCCTTTTGTAAAGTGCCTGTATTGTACAATATTGCGTGGTGGTGCCATGTTCAAGCGTTCGTACTTTCTTCTGCGAAGATCGGCTTGCGGATCTTGCCGTCGCCGCCGATGACAACCGTCGTTGAGGTCCAGGCGTTGAACCACAAGACGATATGTTCGCCGTGAAAGTTCAGATGGAAGCGCAAAATGCCGACGGGGGACGAGGATATCTCCACGAGATCCCCATCCTCCCTCAGGTGCTGTACCCAATTGCGTATCGCGCGCGATACGATTGCTTCATCGCATGACTTCCATGTGATGCCGTCCATGCACAAGAAATCATCCGGCAAACCACGCGTGCTTGGACTGAAATGATACGAACACGACGGATCTGCTCCTTCGCGGACAGACTTGACGCGAACAATCTTCAGTTGCTGGATCTCTTCAACACACAGGTCATCGAACGGCACCCCTGTTTCCATACCGACCTGTTTTGGGTTTTCTTCACTTGCCATTTCCATTCCTTTCTTTTCTCACACCTCTGGCCTGATCAAGCGCCGCCTGACATCGTTCCAGCAAAGACCGAGGTTGTTGCGGTTGTCGGGATCAACACCCAGCCGCAGCAACTCACGTTCGATGCATGGACAAGCGAAGCCCCCAACTGCGTTCTGGTCATCACGATAGGTAAGATACCAGAGCAGATTATTTCCATGAACATCGACAAACGTGCGTATCCGTTCGCCCCTCTCCCTGTCTGCCGCCATCTCCCGTACCGCTTTCTCGCCAGCGACATCAGCAAGTGCGGTAATGGCGTGAATCAACAGCTGTAGATTCGAATACGGCGACAGGTCGCACTGGATGCCGATCCAGAAATCCACCGTCATCCGCGTGATCTCCCATCCCGGCAGACGGTTCACGATACGGAACCGCCGCATGGGAACCGCATCCGCGAACGCCTGCTGGACGAGCGGATTGTTCATCACGTCGCCCTTGAGCACCTCGTCCACACCCCACCAGATGTGCGAGTAGCGGACGGCATCCCACACGGCCACTTTCAGCGGATGCGGCAGGTCCGCCGTGATCAGCTTGGCGAAACTGGCAAGCGCAGCCTCGCCCGGTAGCCGCTTGAACGCGAGCCTGACCTTGCGCCCCAACTCAACCGGATCGGCACATTCCATCAGCTCTCGTTCAGCTACCACAACCTCGTGGTTAGTCGAAAGCGCGGCGGTATCTTGCATGTGGATTTGATTGCCGGATTGTTTCATCTCGCTTGATTCTCTAGCAATTCCCGTGCCAATGAAGAAAAGACCGGAGAGCGCGCAATCCCCCGGCCTTTCGCCTTTCAGAATTTCATCAGATGGTCAGATTGTGAACATTCTGGTCCGTCTTCGTCCATCCCGCTATATTCCACCTGCTTGAAGCGGCAGATGGGCTTTCATCTCACCTGGTCCTTTCTCATGCGAAACCGAGGCGAAGCCACTCACGGGAAAACGGGGATTGAGTTGCGCAAAACAAGGCAATGAATTGCGCAAATTGCGCATCGCAAAATGGGCAATCAGTGAATGACATCCATACCAAAACAAAAAAGGGCTAGCGATCATTCGACTCTACGTCTCCATTGCCGTCAATTAGACTTAAAACTTACTCAATAATCTGAGTAAGTTTTAACTGAATGCCCGTTTCACACCACCGGATCACCGCAGTGTTCACGGCGGCCGCAGTCGCGGCAGAAGTCGCCGCGCCAGACTGAATCGAACTGCTCGACGAGAGGATTGACGAGTGCTGGGTCGTCGGTAAGAACGCCATTCTCGAAGTTGCGCTTTCGCTCAGACTTTGCCCCCATCCCTGCGCCGGTGAGGTTCGCGCTGCCGAAGTACGCCTTCACGCCATCCACGATGATGCACTTGAAGTGGACGCGCGGACAAAGCACTCGTTCCATCGCCGTCCAAAGCGTCGGATAGCGGTCAAAGTCATCCCGCCAGTTCGGACCAGGATCTTTCGCATGGATAAGCCGCACCTCAATCCCACGCTTCACCATTCCGTCAAGTACCTCCAGAAACGGCACCATCTCCCGCCCGCCAGAATCCACGTACATATCCTTGATATCTGCAGTCGCAATCCACAACCATTCCCCCCCCAGCGGCACAATCCCTCTGATGACAGATTCGTAGATGTCGTGGTTGGAGAGGAAGTTAATCATAGAATGTCATCCGTTATGCAACCCAATATCCGCCATTGTTCGATTCAGCAACTTCTTTCGCTCCTTCCAATCCGGCATGAGTGCTGAAAGAAGTGCATAGAACTTGACTGAGTGATTAGGGTGGATGAAGTGGCAGAGTTCGTGCAGCACGACATACTCAATGCAGCATCGGGGCGCAGCAAGAAGCCGCCGATTTACCGTTACAACGCCTTTCTGAACAAGACAGGACCCCCAGCGCGATTCCAGCGTCTTGATTTTCAGAACAGGCCGTTTCACCCCGTATTTGCCGACTAGCGGGTACAATTCTTCCATCACGCCAGAAAAAACGTCCTTGCAACGTTGATCCATAAAGCGCCTAACAATCCGACTCTTGACGCCGCTGTCAGAAGGATTCTTCACGGCGAGATAAATATATGCCTCATCCGAGACAATGGAATCCTTCTCGGCAGATGATACCTTTAACCTCAAGCTTCGACCTAGAATATAAAATGTCTCGCCACTCACATATTTCTTCGGCTGCGAATTGAACCGGATGGCAGCCTCGAATTTCTGGATTGCCGTCAATATATATCTTGATCTACTCCGTACAAATCGGTCGATTTCCGCATACTGAACGGCGCGACTCGCCGATACGAAAACACTTCCATCCCTGCGAATCCGCAAGTTCAGATTCTTGACGGGCTTGCGTTCCAGATGAAAAACAATCTTCTGGCCACCAACAATCACTTCCTTCTCCCGCGCCATACCCTAAAACCTCCTGATGGCCACAGTCAGGACATTGTCAATGATCTTGTCAATGACATCAAAGGGTAGTTTCACGCCCCTGTTCTTCTCATACGCGTAGAACAGATCATCAATGTCTTGGGAAATCCGATCATGGATGGTTTTGTTCTCGGTCCAACCCACCTGTCTGTGCTCCGAAACGATCTGGGTAATTGCCTCTGACGCCTCTGCCACAAAATCTGGCGTCAGACCGTCGCTTGACACATCCGTAAGGATGGCGTTCAATATTCCGTAAAACGCCTGCGCATGGACATTGTTCTTGATCCGGTCTGGATAGCTGACCGCATTCTTCCCGGCATGGTAATCGTCCATGATCGAACGCATCCTGGACAGGTATTCCGCTTCCGAGATCGTCCTTGCCTTGTAAAGATCCAATACCGCCTTTATACGCGAGGAGAAACTGTCGTAATAGGCCGGATTCTCATCCCGCCGCTCGCTGATGCTTTTCGTCATCCTGTTCGTAATGGCATCCGCCTTGGCTCGTGCCGACCCAAGTTCGGCAAGTTCCTGCTCGAAATCGTCCTTGTTCAGGATGTCGATCGGATTCGTGATCTGCCTAAGCCCGACAACCGACAGATACGTGTCGAGAAGATTCTGCATCAACGGTTCGTATTCACTGTTGTCGATCGAATCGCAGTACCTGATCTTTACGCTGCGCCGGACTTTGGAAAAGAACGTAAACGCCTCTTGATACTTCTCCCGCTCTTTCTTTGGGATTGCGCGATAGGCTGCATCTGCGGTCAGGACCAAACTCAACTCGCGGCCAAACGTGCAAAGCAACTTGTAAAACAGTTCCCGTTTCTCGCCGTCTGCCAGAAAGACTTCCACCGCCTCTGAATCGCGAGGCGCCTTGATAGTCGCAAATAGTTCCTCCAATTGAGAATAGGCGCTGCGCAATTTGCCGACCGCCGACATGACATCCACGGCAACCCCATTCAGATCCTTGCCGTCAAAGCCCTCCAACCCGGCGCCGCTGTACATGTCCACCGCCGCGTCGAGTTTTGCAATCAGCCCGCGATAGTCGACGATCAGGCCATGGTCCTTGCCCTCATGCAAACGATTCGTTCGCGCAATCGCCTGGAGAAGCCCGTGTTCCTTCAGCTCCTTGTCGATGTACAGAATCTGGCAGATCGGCGCGTCGAATCCCGTGAGGAGCTTGCTGCAGACGATCAATATGTCGATTTCGCCGTTGCAGAACTTGTTCTTGACCGACTCCTCGTACCTGTCGGCGTCCCCATACCGCTTCATCATCTTTTCCCAGAAGGCGACAACGGCATCGTCTGTGCCCTCGTCGGCATCGTCGACACTTTCGCGCATGTCCGGAGGAGAGATGACGACGGCGCATGTCAGATCGCCAAGACTCTCAAAGCATTCCAGATAGCGGATGGCGTCCCGCTTGTAGTTGGTCGCGAGCATCGCCTTGAAGCCAGTAGCCTTGTACCCGTGCGTGAAATGCTCGCTGATGTCCAATGCAATCCGCCGGATGCGAGCGTCCGTGGACGTCAACCGCTTGATGCTGCTCCACTTCTTCCGAAGGTCTTCCTTCTGGGCTTCGGTCAGACGCTTTGTTTTTTCGCGGAACCACGCGTCGATGTTCTTCTCGTCCACCTTCTGCTCGACGAAATGCCCTTCGTAGATCAGCGGTACAATCGCCTCGTCATCCACGCCGTCCTTGATGGTGTATTTGTGAATCAATCTCCCGAACTTCGCGACAGTGCTCTTCTCGCGCTTCATCAGCGGCGTTCCCGTGAAACCGATGTAGCAGGCGTTCGGAAACACGCTGCGCATCTTTGTCGCCATGAGCCCGTAGTTTGAACGATGGCTTTCGTCAACAAGGACGAAAATGTCGCGCGACTCGTTCTTCGTCTCCTGGCGCTCCACGGCGTTGAACTTGTTGATCACGCTCGTGACGATGTCCGCCTTAGAACTGTTGATCAGTTCGACTAGGTGCTTTCCGCTCGTCGCCCTCGCCGGGCTCAGCCGCGTATGCGAAAACGTCGCGGCGATCTGCCCGTCCAGTTCCTTGCGATCGGTGACGACGACCATGCGCGGATGGCAGGAGGCCAGCTCCATCAGGATGTATTTCGCTAGCATCACCATCGTAAGACTCTTGCCGCTGCCCTGCGTGTGCCAGATAACGCCACTCTGCCTGTTGCCGTTACTGTCGTTCTTCGCGATTGTCGCCATGACCTCCTTGACGGCGAAATACTGCTGATAGCGGCAGACCTTCTTGACGTTCCCGTCAAAGAGGATGAAGTAGCGGACAAGCTCAAAGACGCGCTCCTTGCTGAACAGGGACACCAGCGCCCTGTCCTGTTCCGTCGGCAGTCGCCCGGAAACCCAATGGTCCAATGTGGAGAAGCGGCTTCCAGGCGCTTCCTTCCAGACACTCCAGAACTTCTTCGGCGTCCCTGTTGTGGCATATTTGACGACAGTCTTGTTGGTGGCCAGAACGAGTTGCGCGAACTTGAAAAGCTGTGGGATGTACTCGGACTGCTGATTGCGGATCGTCTGTTCGATAGCCTTATCCACGGAAATCTGTGGTGCCTTGCACTCGATGACCGCGAACGGGATTCCGTTTACGAAAAGCACGATGTCGGGTCGTGCGTTGTGCCGCTTGTCCCGGCTTTCCACCGCGAACTCCTCCGTCACGTGGAACACGTTGTTTTCCCAGTTCTCCCAGTCGATGTACTTCAGGTTGAAGCTGAGCAGCGTACCTTCACCGACAGGCTCCTGGTAACTCCGCCCCAGAAGCAGTGCGTCGTATATCTTCTCGCTGGTGCGGACGAGACCATCGGCAAGCGGTTCGTCCAGGTCGTCCATCGCCCGCTCGATGTTCGCCGCAGAGAATTCGTTTTCGACGCCAGCATACGAATACCTGTTCAGACGCCGTAGCTGTCCGCGCAGGATGTCCTTCAGGAGAACATGGTAGCGGCTACCGCGCTGAAGTTCGCAGTTCGCGGAGGAAATGTACGCATACCCCATCGACTTCAGAAGCTCGACGGCCGGTCCCTGGCTGGCGTTCACTTCAAGATAGGCATCTTGGCTCATGTCTTATCTCCTCGTGTGAAAACGGTCCCCAGCCGCTTGGTCACCGAAAAACATCTAAATAATTTTCGGCGGATACCGAAAGTTATCATAAGATCCCTCCTCCTCTGAGATGCGGCATCTTGCTGCTTCGCTTACCAACATCATCCCCTTTAACAGAAACCCTCACTATTCCCGTCAGCAGAAGTTGCATCAGAGCTTTCTTCTTTCGCTCTTCCTGCTCAAGATTCTGTCGAAGCAAAGCAATCTCTCTATCGGCGGCAGAGAGTATTGCGGCGATTTGCCGCTGTATGGAAAGAGGAGGAAGAATCACTGTTGTTGAAAGAAGAGATTGTCTGGTAATGGACAGGACCTTTGAGCCAACCATTAATGGCAACAATTGCCCGTGAAAAACTTCTGAATTGATAAAGTATCCTATCCACTTGGGTTCAAAACGCCCCTTCATGGGGCGACACGCAATCGTGTGTAACCCCGCAACCGCCTTTCGGTTACCTAAAGCTTGGATTTCTACTGCTTTTCCACATGTAGAATCTTCCGCAGTATCAGCAATGACAATATCACCATCTTCAAGTAAATCACCTACTATTGACGCATCCGCCACAAGCGAATCTACCTCGCAAACAGAGAAGTCCAATATAGAATCAAACTTAGTCAGTACATCACCATAATGAACATTTGCAATTCCAACCGAATTCGGCGCCATAAATGACCGAGAATATGTGTTGTTTCGAAGCAAGTGAAAACAATCCCCAAAACTCAGCCTCTGCCATTCGTCATTCAAATGGCAGGAAGCCATCTCCCCATGTCTGAAGCGGCAAGATACCGCTTTTTCACGATTGGCCGCACCGCGTCGAGAGGCGGCTTCCAACCGCTTCAACCCCGTTGGCTCCATCAGCATCCGCACCAATGCTTTCTTGCGCCGCTTCGTCTCTTCAAATAACTTCTTCTTGAGTTCAATCACCCTATCCTGTGCCGCAAGTATCTTGGCAATCGTGCGCTGCTCGGCAAGCGGCGGGAGAACAATTTTACTCTTCAAGAAGCGATCTTGTCCAAGGGTCTTGTTTCTTCCGGCTCCACCAGGTGAAGCCGCTTCAAGTATTTCCGTTCCTCGCTTCGTCAAGAAGTAGTTTATGAGATAGTCAATGTCAACTCTGTCGTTGATTGGGCGATACATTGGGAACCGATGAGACCCGATCATCCCCTCCTCGGCCTGCGTTGTCTTGCCAATCGCTTGTTCCCACGCAAATACAATGTTTAGAATGAAGCAATTTGGTTCAATCCAAAACACAGCTTTGTTACCCAACTCTGTACCCGTAACTTGTTCCTTGTAAAACAATCCCTTGCCATGAGACCGGATGCCGATTTGCGTGTAGAGATTATCTGCTTGGACTTCTACAGGGCGCTCTACTCGCTTCAAACATTCGCCTATTCTGCACATCACCCAATCAGATGGCACTATTCCCAATCGTGTCAACCGATACCCTTTCGGCACTTGACCTTGTCGAAGTTGTACGATTCGTTTCTTCGTTGAGGATGTCATACAGTGTTCCTACTCAGAGACGTTCTAACTTCTTCTCCCAAGTCATTACTGACCTTCCGCCGAAAAAGTGCCCTGCACACTATGCATCAGTGTTACAATCTTGTCTGCATGCTTTCTGCACGACAAATAGTAGATAATCGTGATCACAAAGCATGAAATACCAACCGACCATCTCCCCGCCAAGAGGCTCAATGTCAGCAACGAAAGAAAGAGAGCAATCCCCGTACGAGACAAGGCATACTCTCTCGAAAGCGTACTCATAATCGGATACTTTTTCTTAGCGTCATTGAACAGCCCATAATCATTGTTGAACGGAATAAGCTTAAGGAACTTGAACACGTCCTCTATTATGACAGAACCGAAACGGTTGATTATCAATCCTAATTCATACGCCGTGGCAAATACGGCAACAGTGACAACAATTTCCGGCCCCGTCCCAAGGTTCTTAACTATCTCGCAATTAAGTGTTGATAACGCACGTGCTGGGTAAACAACAACACAACCGCCTATGAAAACAAGTCCCGTCAGAAACTTATTCAGCAGGTCGTATAAAGGTATCTTGATTTCCATTAGTATTCCTCCTTACTCATGCTAACATAGCAATGGTCAACTCCGACATCAAATGAAATGGTCCCGTCATTCCGAGTAGTCAACACATAACGATCTTGTCCATACAATGTCACCCCTCGGCCTTTGTAAAGACTTGCTGTTTCCTCCTGTGTAGAATGAACAATAGACTTGTCGGAAACAACTGCCAACTGTGGATTTACACAATCGAAAAACTCTTTGCAGAATTCCCCAACTCGCCCGTGGTGAGGTGCTAGTAAAATAGTGGCGTCTTTAATAATTTCCTTGATCCCTTGATGGTTCGTTCTAACCATTTCTCGAAGGATCGAAGCAGGGTTGTCACCTGTAAGAACAAATTTATATCCCTGATATCGAACAACGATTATCCTAGAAAAAGTGTTTAAATCATCCTTGGTGGTCCATTCTGTTTTTGGCACTATCATTTTAAATTCAACCCCACCATTGACTGCAGCGTCAGTAGGATCGGTCCCTGCCTCAATTGGCTGATTATATGACCGGTTTATTTCATTGGCAGACTTCGCAATGGCAACATGTACGGGGGTGTCTTTTGATGGCACAATGTCAAAAGCGCCTTGGGGTCGCCACAACATTCGTGGTGGCAGGTATTTTATCAACGCCGGAAGATCGTAGATGTGGTCTTCATGTGGATGTGTAATAATCAATGCGTCTATAGCACCGCCTCGTCCACCAAAATATCTATAGTTTAGATGCTGTACGATGCTGGAATCTGTTTTAGATCCAACATCAACCAATATGTGCTTGCCATTCGGTGTTATGATGTGACAGCAACTTCCATGTTCAACATCATAAATAGTAATCTTCGTGTTCATAGTTACTCCTCCTTACAATCCAAGTTCCTTCATGTACTTTGCCATCTGAGATTGAACCTTGGCGAGTTCCTTCTCGATGCCGGCGATGTTGCGCTTAACTTCGTCGATGTCCACAAGCTCCTCTTCCTCGAAGGTATCAACATAGCGGGGGATGTTCAGGTTGTAGTCGTTTTCCTGAATCTCCTTGCGGGAGGCGCGATAGCTGTATTTGTCGATCTTCTTGCGCGTCTCGTATGTGCGGACGATTCGCGCGATGTCGCTGTCGCGCAGGATGTTCTGGTTCTTGCCCTTCTCATAGTTCCCCTCGGCGGAGGCGTCGATGAAAAGCACGTCGTCGCGCGTGCGTCCCTTCTTGAAGACGAGAATGCAGGCCGGAATCCCCGTGCCGTAGAACAGATTCGCCGGCAAACCGATAACTGCGTCCAGCAGATTTAGGTCAATGAGCTGCTTGCGTATCGCGCCCTCCGCTGCACCACGGAACAGGACACCATGCGGCAACACGACGGCCATGCGTCCGTTTGCCGCGTCAAGGCAGTTCAACATGTGGAGGACAAACGCATAGTCGCCTTTCGAGGACGGCGGGACGCCATGCTCGGACCGCTTCCACGGGTCAAGCGATGCCGTCATCTTCTCCTGCTTGCGCCCCTTCGCGTCAGGTCCGGCGTTGGAAAGAAAGCCTCTGTCCCACTTGTCCAGACTGAACGGCGGATTCGCCACCACCACCTGGAACTTCATGAGCCGGTCGTTCTCGATGTTCTGCGGATTGGAAAGCGTATCGCCCTGCCAGATGGAGGCGTCGTCCACGCCATGCAGGAACATGTTCATGGTGCAGAGCGCCCACGTCTGCGCGTTCAGTTCCTGCCCGTAGATGGCGACCTTCCCACTCGCAACGCGCTTGTACGCCTTGAGCAGCAAACCACCGCTCCCCGCGGTCGGATCGTATATCCGGTCGTTCTCCTGCGGGTCAACGAGCGCCGCCACCAGTTCCGACACCTTGCTGGGCGTGAAAAATTCGCCGCCTTTCTTCCCCGCGTCCGAGGCGAAGTTGGCGATCATGTATTCGTAGGCGTCGCCGATGATGTCTGCGGAACCCAGCTGGCTCGGACGGAGATCCAAATCGTGGAAGTCCTCCAGTAGATTGCGCAGAGTCGCGTTCTTCGACTTCACGTCGCCGAAATCGACCTGGGAATTGAAGTCGATGGCGCGGAACACGTTGCGCAACTTGCCGCTGTTGTGTTCCTCGATATGGGACAGCGCGATATTGATCTTCTGGCCGATCTCGTCGTTCGTCCGGTTGTCGTAAAGATAGTCGAACGACGATTCATCATCCACGATGAAGCGCTCGCGGCTCATGGCGCGCTCGACGCGGCGCTCATCGCCGTCGTACTGCTTGACGTACTTCGCGCGCATTTCCTTCGTCACGTCGCTCAAGTACTTGACGAAGAGCATGGATAGTATGTAGTCCTTGTAGCGCGAACTGTCGATCTTTCCGCGAAAGCTATCGCAAGCCTTCCAGAGCGTATGTTCGATGTCGTTACGGGTTGTCATGTCAGAGTCCTTTCCTCTCATCAGTCTGTAAAGTGTTTATGATGAAATCGCAATAGCGCTTCTTCTCGTCCGCCAGCCGCCGAAGCAGCCGCCCCTCCTTCAGCGCCAACGAATTCAAGTCCGCGATGGCGAACTGCCTGTCGATGGACGGAAGTACGACCTCCATACAGGCGAAGTACCTGGGGTTGATCGCCCCCAGCATATTGCTGCTCGTGTTCTCGAAAATGACACGCTTGGTCTTGCGGGTGTTGAGCAGCCAAGCTAGATACCCGGAGAGAAGCATTCGTGGATTCGGACGGATGATCACAAAGTTCGACGACACGACCATTCCGGCGGTCTCGTCATCGACCAGAATGGCCGTATAGGGCGCTGTCAGGCGTACAATAACATCGCCGACCTGCGACAAGTAGTCAGGCGATAGGCTCTCTATGGCATAATACTCGTCCACCATCGCCATCTCCACACAGCCATCCACATTGATCGAGCGCAGGTTCAGAAGACGGTACTTCGCATCGGTCGGCGTGCGCGACTGCTTCCTGGACAGAACCAGTCCGCACCGCACCGTCGCGACATCTCCAAGCCGCACTCTCGACATTATTTTTGTCATGACTACTTTATAACACTCTTTCTTAAGACCTTCTTTGCCGTGAAAACGCGGGTAGTATAGCATAACTCCCTGACTGCTGTCAACCATAAATTTTGTTATGATATAAAAATAACATATCCGAACTTCTCAATAACTTGAGACGATACCACACATTAGTCGAAGATCAGTGTTTCGTAAACTTTCTTGTCCCGCTCCGAGAAACAACAGAAGATGACTTCCATCTTCTCTGCACCCTCCTTGTCCGCCGTAGCGCAAAGCGCGGAGGTGGATGCGGGAGATAACAAATCCTTCACTTCTCGTACGGCGATTTGTGCCGCCTCTTCTTTCGGATAGCCGTAGATACCGGTGGAGATGCAGGGGAAGGCGATGGACTTGCAATCATTCTCAACCGCAAGCGCGAGGGAATTGCGGTAGCAGGCGGCGAGTTTCTCCGGCTCGCCGTGCTGACCGTCGCGATAGACCGGGCCAACGGTGTGGATAACGAACTTCGCGGGCAGCTTGAAACCTGGCGTGATTCGCGCCTCGCCCGTCGGACATCTCACGCCTGGCCTCACCTCCGGCACTTTGAGGCACGCCTCGAAAAGTTCGCGCCCAGCCGCGCGATGGATCGCACCGTCAACACCACCACCGCCGAGCATCACTTGATTCGCCGCGTTGACAATGGCATCAACCGCCAACGTCGTTATATCACCGTGGATTATCTTGATCATTGCTGTTCTCCTATATTTCCTCCCGCAGAGAGCGCAGAGGACGCAGAGGGTGGAGGTGGGGTAGCAAGGCTCTTTCCTCCAGCAGAGAG
>JAEEGK010023805.1_pt1 | contig 12743 bp, 8 predicted proteins | sample 8958771 | NCBI WGS metagenome assembly JAEEGK01 (sample SAMN16246547, study PRJNA631951) | gut metagenome | biome: gut microbiome; feature: rumen; material: SC-attached | host: Bos | place: Iran: Karaj | collected 2018-10 | reverse complement strand
TGCCAGTTCGGGATTCCCCCACTTCGACAACGCCGAGAGGCTGGCGCAGAAACTTGGTGCGAGGTACTTCAAGCTGGAGAACCTCGATGCGGACAGATTCGCCCAGGGCGTGAAGGCCGCATTGGATTAATCCGAACCCGTCAGCCAGTCCATGATCCGGACGACCCTGATGCCGTCGATGTCCTTGAGAGGATAATCGTTCCACACCACTATCGTCTTGGGGTAGTTGTCGTCCATGCTCCTGAGTGGCGTCACTTCCCTGTTAAACGTTTCCTCTTTGTTCAGATCATAGCAGACCTGATAGTATTCGGGACCTTTGTTGCCCTTGACGATGAAATCCACCTCGTGTCTTCCGACCCCCAACGTGAACACTGAACCGAAACGGTACTTCAGCTCGAGGAATACCAGATTCTCCAATATCCCGTTCAGATCCTCGACCCTTAACCCCACTATACTGTTCCTGATACCGAGGTCGTTGCAGTAGAACTTCTCGGTGGTGACGAGGAACGTCCTAGTCTCTGCATCCATGCGTTTGGAACGATGGAAGAGGAGGGCGCGTTCGAGCATCGAGATGTAGTTGTCTATAGTCTGAGGCGTGGTCTGTCTCTTCATCCCCATGCTTGTCAGGAATCCGGATGCGTTCTTCACCGATACCCTGTTCCCGATGTCCTTCATCAGGAAGCGGTTGAGGTTGTCCATGAGGGCAATGTTGCGGATGCTATTCCTCTCCAGCACGTCCTTCACATAGACCGTGTTGAAGATACCCATGATCATCGTATCGACGAGATTCTCCTGCGTTTTGTCCAACAAAGCTACGGCCGGCAGGGATCCGTAGCGGTAGAAACGCTCGAAAAGACCTGCTGTGTCCGATTCGTCGCCTGCCTCTCTTCTGAATGAGATGAATTCCCTGAAGCTCAGCGGCAATACCTCTATCTCGATGAATCTGCCGGACAGTTTCGTCGACAGCTCTGAAGACAGCATGTGTGCGTTGGAACCCGTGATGTACACGTCCGCACCGTTCTCGAAGAACGACATGACCGCTCTTTCCCAGCCTTCCACGTCCTGGATCTCATCCAGGATGATGTAGTCGCCCGGACCGACATCCACCTTGGCCTTCACGTCCTCGATCAGACCCCTGTGGTCAGGAACGTCCGATTCCAATTCATCATCGAATTTTCTGTAATAGACGTGTTCTCCCTTCCCGTTCGATATCAATTCATCACGGAAAAGCATCAGTAATGCCGACTTGCCGCATCTTCTCATACCGGTGATGATCTTAATTACGGGGGCACCTTCGGACCTTCTCAGCATATCCTGATATTTCTCTCTCGGGAGGATGCGAATGTCCTGTTTCATAAAATTAAATTTTTTTTATACTATTTAAAGTTGATTATTTTTTAATTTTATAAAAGATACTTTTGTAATTCACTTATATATGACATGTTTTACAAAATATACATTTGTCAATCAAAAACCGAATATCCGTCAGATTCAAGGTTCCTCCTAGCCCAATCGACCGTTCTCATCAACCCTTTTTCAGACATCTCCTCGAGATCCTTCGGGCTTCCGCCGTATTCGGCGTAGATGCGGTTGAAACCGCCGTAGAATCCCCCGTAGAATCCGAATTCCGTCCTATCGCACCACGTAGAGCATATCAGCAGTGCGCTGCGGATCTGCAGCAGCCTCCTTTCGCTGATCTCCCCGGCATCGAAGAGCCTGGTCCCTGGGACGCATTCCCTTCTTGATGCGGAGCAGCAATCGCATCCCAACTCCATCATCTTGAAGAAGTGCTCGGAAATCTCGCGACCGGAATGCTCCGGACCTATGGGTTCGACGCCCGTGGCCACTTTGAACCCCGCCTTTTTGAGGTTCTTCATGGTATCGATGCGTCCTCTCGGTTCGAGCCAGTTGTCGATGCTTTCACCTAGACGGAACGCATGGTACGCGGATCTCGCGCCTGCTTCGAAGAGATCCTCGGCCTCATCATACTCCAAATCTCCCGTATTCACGGCGATCTCGATGCTTTCGGGCAATACGCTGCGTGCCAAACGGACGGAGCCCAGTAATTCATCGAAATCGATGTTGTGGATTGTCATCAGGGAGACCTTCGACACGATTCCGGAGGATGATATCTCCTTCAGATACCTCGTTAGCTCCTCGGGACCCATCGTATAGTCCTCGACATCGGTAGTGCTGGCTGCGAAACTGCAGAAGGCGCAGTCGGCATAGCACGAGCCGACGATTATCCCTATCTGTGCAGCGATCTCCCCCTTATTGTTGCATTGTTTGCGGACGAAACTGTCCACCTTATGGATCAATGCATCAGTTTCTGGAGATTTTTCATCGAATGATAGAAGATATTCACAATCCTCCTGATTCAGCCGTTTCCTGCTGTATCCTGCTTCGATGATGGATTGGAACCTCTCATCCATGAGTATGCATATTATTCATGGATAATAATCTGTTTTGATTGGAATTCTAATTAACAATTATTTTTTTATGTTAATTAAGCTATTAGATTTATTAAATAAGTAATGTTGAAATATTAATGTGATTGACGAATAATCCCCTAAAAGTGCGATGTGGTTGAGGATCGTCTTTGGTATGTACCTGATTCCAAAATATTATTATAAAATGACTTTTCGTGATATTATTCATTCAGATTAAGCAATCAACTTAATTAATTATGGATTATCAAAATAATGACAAATTTTGCAGAAATACGATGCAATATGGCTGCAAGATAAAGGATCTGTTGTAGATGAAAATAGGGCCCCCTCATATTCAATCGATTAAGTTATCAGCTTAATCAGTTTAATTCAGGAATGCATGCATTGGACCTTTGCATCCTATCAAAACAAGAAAAAATCTACTATTTTTTATGATTTTTTTAAGAATTGTTATTATCCTTAATTTATTAAGTAAGTTAAGCTTTTAGATTAATTAATTACATAAAATCTGGATTAGTGATAATTAATAACATTCATATTGAATATTAATAACCATATTATAACATATAATATGTTATGATATTTCATAGTAAAATATAGGGATTATTGATCTGCAATGTGATGTAAAATGGCCATTTTTCATCAAAAATGCATCAAAATCTAGCCCGATTCTAACACCTTGATTTTTGGTCAGAATACCCTGTACTTTTTGATGCAAAATAGCAAAATTAAGTTGATATTCGGGAGTCCTTTTTGGACAAAAAACGGCGTTAAAATTGACGTTTTTGACCATTATTCTAATAATCGATTAGTATTTGATTTAACATTAAAATTTCAATGTAATTAAGCTTCTATCTTAACTTAACATTTCTGATCCAATTACATCGGATTTCGATGAAAAAATGCGTAATTTTGAGCTATTTTGGTGATGAATTGATTAAACGTTAAAATATCATGTTTGTTAAGCTATTAGATTAACAAATTAAACTTAATTAAAATTTGAATAAAAAACAATAAAAAGAGATAAAAAAATAGTGATCATGAAAAAACGAACAAAAATGTGGTGTAATATTGAAAATATGCATCAATTTGATTAAACTTAAATTAATACAACAAATAAAGCAACGACATTAATTAATTTAGAACGAATAAAATATTAATGATATTTCAAAAAAATAGCCGAAGATTGGGACATCTGAAATGATGTGTAATTTGATCATTATTTTATCAAATCGAGTGAAATTTAGATTATATTTAATTTAATAATTGGTTAAGTATTCAACTTAATTAATTATACACAAATCAAATTCAATGGTAAAAGAACAAAATATCCATGAAAAATACGATTTATCGCATAACATATCGACTCAAAACAACGAAAAAACACATTTTGATTCTAATGGGTCAAAGAGGCCGTTCAACAGAATTTAGCGTAAAAACGAGTAAGGATAAGGACAACATCGATAAAATTGATTCTAGGGCCGTTTGCGGAGGTGGATTTTTCAGACCAAATCGTCAAAAAATGATCGATCCGAAAGACAAGGGGGACGGGGCGATCCGGATGGAAAATGCCTGAAATTTTCAAAAAAAATACGATTCGACGGATGGAGGTCTTGCGATGATTCATCACCGCAGAATCGTCCCCGTTCAAGAGGGATCTCTGCCATACCATAATATACAGAACAATCATGCGAGCACCGATGAAGAAATCGTACGTTACGACGATGCCCGACAACATCGGGGCGTTCCTGAAGGCCAGCCAATGCTTCGCATCCCTCGGCATCAACATCACGAGGGTCAGCTACAACAAGGCAGTGGATATGCACACGCTCTTCATCGATGCCGAGGGGACCGAGGAACAGCTCGCCAAGGCCGACGAGGAGCTCCGCAAGATAGGGTATATCCATCCCGGAGAGGAACAGAGCAGCGTCATGCTGATGGAGTTCATCCTCCGCGACGTGCCCGGGGCTGTCACGGGCGTTTTGGAGCTCATCAACGATTTCGGTTTCAACATCTCCTATATATCGTCGCAGGAGGACGGTTCCTCGTATCAGAGGTTCAAGATGGGGCTGTTCGTCGACGATCCGAAGAAGGTCAAGGAATTCGTCACCAAGGTATCCGAACTGTGCACGGTGAACATACTGGACTACAACAGGTCCAACGTGATCTACGACAACTCCATCTTTTACAGCTCCTTCGTCAACGCCATATCGAGGAGCATGATGATCAGCAAGGATAGGAAGGACGATCTCCTTGTAAACTGCAACATGGCAATGCAGATGCTTGACGACAAGGGGCTGTCGCCGTACAGGACCTTCGATTCCATCGGAAAACTGGCAGAACTTCTGATTAAGAGCAAGGGCGACGCGTTCTGCCCCAGGGTGACCCGCCATAGGTTCGGCGAGAGATCCGAGATCGTCGTCATTGAACCGCCTTGCGGCAGCAACATCACCATCATCCTTTCAGACGGGGAGGCACTGTTCGTCGATACCGGATACGCATGCTACAAAGACGAATCCCTGAGATTCATACGCGAGATCCTCCCGGATTTCGATTCCATGAGGAAGAGGGTGCTGATATCGCATGCCGATCTCGACCATATCGGACTGTGTCCCATGTTCGACGAGGTGCTCGCGAGCGAGAACAGCGCCGTATGCATGCGCGAGGAGGCCGAGGGAAGGGACGGATTCAGGGAATCCAACCCGCTGCACAAACCGTACATCGGGATATGCAAGATACTGACCGCCTACGAACCGATACCCACCGAGAAGGTGAAGGTCATGTGGAAGGCCCGTCCCGAGACGGATGCTCCGCTGTATCCGGTAGGTAATCTGGACTTCGGGGAGTTCAGGTTCGAGGTATACGAAGGGCTGGGCGGACACCTGAAAGGGGAGATAATCCTCATCGATTACGGGATGAAGGTCGCATTCACGGGGGATGTCTACGTGAACATCCACGGGATGACAGCGGAACAGGCCGAGTACAACAAGTACGCACCAATACTGATGACGTCGGTCGATACCGACCCTTCGCTCTGCAAGAGGGAGAGGGATGCGCTCATCCAGCGCCTAGGCGCCGGGAAATGGTCCATTTTCAGCGGCCACGGCGCGGTGAAGACCTACGACGTCGCCGTACAGAAGCAGTGACCTCCATCCACAAATACCCGCAGGTACATGCGGTCATATGGCAGACCTGAAGAGGGAGATCACCGACATCGCCAGACATCTGGGCATTGTGGACATCGGCTTCGCCGATGTGGCCCTTTGGGATACGGATCCCATCGTCAGCGGGCGCATAGCCCGGAAGAACAGACCCGCTTCGGTGATGCAGGGCTCCAGGACCGCCATAGTCCTGGGGATACCGATACCCTACTCCACCCTTCTGACGGCGCCGTCGATAGCGTACAACCACATGTACAAAAACATCAACGCCATGCTGGACATGGCCGCCCAGAGGATCTCCATGGAGCTGATGGCCATGGGATACCAGGCGATGCCCGTACCGAGGGACGGGTACCACGGCATCCAGGGACTGAGGGATGTGCCCGCGGCGTTCTTCTCCCACAGGCACGCCGCCTATCTGGCAGGATTGGGGACGTTCGGCGTGAACAACATAATCATCACTCCGAGGAACGGTCCGAGGATCAGATGGGTCACGGTACTGACGGATGCCGTGATCGAAGGTGACGGACCCTTGAAGGAAGAGGTCTGCATCCATTGCAACAGGTGCGTGAAGGCATGTCCGCAGAACGCCCTGAGGCCCGGAAAGTATCCCGAATGCATCACCGACAAGGAGAGATGCATCGACAGGTCCGAGATCCTGGCAAAACAGGGCATCTCGCCGTGCGGACTGTGCATAGCAGCATGCCCCGTGGGCCTTCCGAAAGGTATCGTCACGGGACCCACTGACGAAGCGAAGGACGAGATCCGGAGCTACGTGAAGAAGCCGTAAGGCTCTGGAATAAGTGTGCTTTTCGATGGGTAATTAAGTGAAATAAGTGTAGAAAATAACCCATAATTCGTTGCAATAAGTGTGTTTTCGATGGATATTTTGGGGAAATAAGTGTATAAAATAAGCCATCAAACAGTGCAATAAGTGTATTTTTTATATGATGCCAGATATTTACAATATGTGAAACGTATAATCTACGACCAATTGGTCCAATGGATCCATGACGGAGATCGCAGGCCTTTGCTGCTAGAAGGCGTCCGCCAATGCGGCAAGACGTACATCCTGAACCAATTGGGAGCAGAGCATTTCACCAACACGGTCTACTGCAATTTCGAGAAGATGCCGATACTGAGCACATTCTTCGAGAAGGATCTTGACCCCAAGAGGATAATGACGGAGATCGAGATACTGTTCAATACGAAGATCACCGCGGGAAAGACGCTGCTGATATTCGACGAGATACAGCAATGCCCCAACGCGATCACGAGTCTGAAGTACTTCTGTGAGGAAGCTGGAGAAATCCACGTTGCAGCCGCAGGTTCACTCCTGGGCCTCCTGACGTCGAAACCCAAATCGTTCCCCGTGGGGAAGGTCGAGAGGATGACTATGCGCCCCATGAGCTTCTACGAGTTCCTCATGGCGGACGGGCACGACATGCTAGCGGAGAGGATGATGGCAGGGGATCCGACCGAACCCCTCCCGAAGGCACTGAATGATCTGGCCGAGGACGAGCTCCGCATGTTCTTCATCACGGGAGGAATGCCCAAGGTGGTGGAATCGTGGACCAATGAAAGGGATCTGAGGAAGGTATCGAAACTGCAGTCGCAGATACTTGCTGATTACGAGGACGACATGGCCAAGCACGGAGGGGAGATGCTGCCCACTCTGATAAGGATCTGGCATTCCATCCCCGGCCAGCTGTTCAAAGAGAACAACAGATTCATGTTCAAGGAGGTCGGATTCGACAGATCCGCGGATGCGGCGGACCCTGTACAGTGGCTGGTGAGCGCTGGACTGCTGATCAGGGTGAAACGTACAGACAACATAAACATGCCCCTCTCCGAATCGGATGACGACAATCTGTACAAGCTCTTCATGTCCGACATAGGGCTGCTGAGGTGCATGGCGGACGTTCCGCCCAACTACGTGCAGACCGACGATGAGAAGTACAGATACCACAAGGGCGGGATCACGGAGAACTTCGTGATTACCGAGATGATAGGCGCATATCCGAAGGGATTGCACTACTGGACGGATGGGAAGTACGAGGTGGACCTGATCGTGGAATCGGACCTGTCCGTCGTACCGATAGAGATCAAATCCGGAAGGAGGGTCAAAGCGAAGAGTCTCGCTAGGTATATCGATAAATATGCCCCGGAAAGGATAATCGCCGTCTCCATGGAGGAGGCCAAGAAGGGCAGGGTCGAATCGGTACCCCTCTATTGCGCCGGTTCCCTCAAGGACATTCTGGGAAAAGACCGATTCACCAATCGTCCACTATGGCCTCTACCTTCTGGCAGGTCAGATAGTTGATGCGCTTGTTGATCATCATCCTGGCGACCTCGTCCCTCTTGGGCGGCGCCATCTCATAAACGTATACGTCTATGATACCGTGGTAGCAGTTCTCCTTCCACTTGGGGAGGTCGGGGTGGGACGAGAGCGTGGAGAGGTCGTCCGCGGTGTGTATGGCGATGATCTTCGCACCCTCTCCGGCCTCGGAGACGATCAGTGCGATGCCGTTTATGGCGGGTATCTCTCCCTTGTCAGCAATGTACGGTCCCTTGAAATCGTATCCGTCTATCCTCATCGGCTTCATGCGCTCACCCAATTATCCTGTATCCGTCATCGTCCGATTCGGACTTATACTTTACACCGAAGTGGTCCAGCTGTTTCACTATCGAACCCACGGAGGGACCCAATCCGACGTTCAGGTACTGTTCTGGCATGTATTTGCCGTTGATCTGCATATCTCCGAATCCGAGGTCGATGTTGGCCGTGGACGACTGCATGGCGACGATGTTACCGTTCTTGTCGAATATCGGTCCTCCGGACTGGCCCAGCAGACCGGGGGTGGACGTCTCCACGAAGATGGGGACCTCCTTCGGGGCGCCCTCGGGTATCGGGCCGGGGACGGGCTTGGGGACCAGTCTCGTCAGGATCCCGTCGTTGGGGAAGCACAGCTTGATGATCTCGGGGTGGATGTCCACCTTGAAGCTGTTGTTCTCGGGGTTGAACGATGTGTTGACCTTGATGAAAGGATACCCCAGCCTGCATAGGGACATGCCCTGCCTTACGTTCTCGGGGGCGGCGAATACGGGGTAGTCGGTGACGAAGTCCGGGGGGAGGTTGACAAGTTTGACCAGCGCAAGGTCGAGGGGTTGGATCACGTGCACGGTCTCGAACCTTATCCTGTCGTTCCCCCACCAGAAGGAGTGGGCGCGCAGCCATTTCGGATCGTACTCCTTCCTGTCCTCGGGATGCTGGGCATTGTGCTCGTCGACCTCGCGGACCTTGTCGTTGATGACCTTCTGCTGGAAGAGCGGGGACATGCAGTGCGCGGCGGTGATGGCCCAGCCGTCGCGGTTGATGATGAAATAGGTGCCTATGCTTGAATCGGCGGTCCCGTCCATGTGGGCCGTGGAGATGATCAGCGGCCTGGTGAACTTCATGGCCTTGGCGCACGCCTCTACGAACATGCGGGCGGGATGCATTTGCACATAGATAAGATTGGCTACAGGAGAGGTGATGACGATAGAGATTCTGCCGCAAAAATCCTAGTCGATTTTTTCAGTTTACTATAATAACTTCGACTAGAAAGTATCTGGACATCCATACAGTTATGAAATAACGGAAGAACGGGCTCAGTCGCTGCGTTTCCTGGGTCTGCGGTCGCCCGTAGGTCTCCTGCCTCCGGAACGTCCTTCCCTGTCGCCGTAATCCCTCTTGGGGCGGTCGCCGTGATCGCGTCTCGGACGGTCCCCGTCGCGCCTCTGGCCGCCGTAACGGGGCCTTCCGCCGTCTCCCCCTTCCCTTCTCGGGGGACGGTCACCGTCGCGTCTCGGAGGTCTGTCGCCGAAGCGCGGCCTGTCGCCATCCCTTCTCGGACGATCACCGTCGCGTCTCGGACGGTCTCCGTAACGCGGTCTGTCCCCTTCCCTTCTGGGAGGCCTGTCGCCCTCGGACCTCGGTCCGGATCCCTCTCTCCTCGGAGGTCTGTCTCCATCCCTCCTAGGGGGCCTTCCGCCGAAATCGCGCCTCGGCCTGTCCGAACGTCCGCCTTCCCTGCTGAACTCCCTTCTGGGGCGTTCCCCGTCCCTTCTCGGACCGTTGCCGGAGAGCTTGGAGTTGTACTCGTCCTCTGCCTCAGCGTCCCTTACGTAGACCCTCTTGACGATGTCGCCGGACTCCACCTCGGAGGTGTAGCGCTCCTCCTTCTCCTTCATGTAGGCGGCGCGCTTCCTCTTGCGCTCCATCTGCTCGGGGGAATAGCGGTTCCTGTTGACGAAGGCCTCCATCTCCTTCCTCTCGGCCTGCCTGTCGGAACCCTTTGTCTTAGTGCCCTTGTGGGGATACCTGATCCTACCGTCGTTCTCCCTGTACTCGGTACCGACGACGGTGATCTTCGATTCCCTCTTCAGGGGCGCGTTCTGGCGCTCCCTCGGGGGCCTGTCCTCGGGCATGCGGGGCATGTCCCTCAGCAGGAGGATGTCCTTCTGGTGCTGCTTGTCCTCCATCCTGTGCTCCGCCTTGATCGGCCTCTGGTTCTCCCAGTCGCGCCTGGTGAAGTACATGGCGGTTGATACTGTGGACGGGGTGGGGGTGAATATCTGAACCTGCTCCGGTACGTGGTGCAGCTCGTCGGAGCAGAACCTCAGCAGCTCGCCCATGTGCCTGAACTCGCATCCGGGGTGGGCCGCCATGAGATAGTATGTGAGGTAGAGGTCCTTGTCCTCCTCTTCCTTGAGCCTGTCGAACATCTCCTTGAAGTCCAGCAGCTGATCCTTGCCGGGCTTCCCCATCAACCTCAGGACATCGTCGGATATGTGCTCCGGAGCGATCTTCATCTGCCCGGAGATGTGTCCGTCGCGGATGAGCGAGCGCATGTAGTCCTCGCCGTGCTCCTTGTCCGCAAGAACGAGGTCGTATCTCACTCCAGATGCCACGAACACGTGCTTGACGTTGGGTATCTCTGAAATCTTCTTCAGGAGCTCTATCTGCCTGGAATGGTCCACGGGCATGAAGCCGCAGATCCTGGGGTACATGCACCTCTTGTCCATGCACGGGCCCAGCTTCTGCTTCTTGGGGCACTCGAAGCCGTACATGTTGGCCGTGGGTCCCCCGACGTCCCTGAAGACGCCGTCGAAACCCGGCTTGGAGGCGATCCTCTCCGCCTCCCTGATGATCGACTCCTCGCTCCTGGAGACGACGGTCCTGCCCTGCATGACCGCTATGGCGCAGAAGTTGCACTCGCCGTAGCATCCGCGGTGGGTGGTTATGGAGTTCCTGATGGTGTCCATCGCCTTGACGTATCCCTGTTCCGCATAGTAGGGGTGGACCTCGTTCTCGAAATCCATCTCGTATATCCTATCCAAGGTCTCGGAGTCGAGGGTCTTCGCCGGCGGGTTCTGTATGAGATAGCGGTCGCCGGTCTTCTGTATGAGCCCCCTCGCGTTGATGGGGTCGCAGTTGTAGTAGAACTGCTTGAACATGCGTGTGAAATTGGTCTGGTTCTCGACGCAGGACTCGTAGCTGGGGAGCTCGGAGTGGGTTGTTGGAGGTACGTCGGATATGTAGCATATGCCCCTTATGGAATGCCAGTCCTCGCCGTCGCGGAGCGCCTGGGCCAGCTGGAGCGTGGGCATCTCGCCCATGCCGTAGGTGATGATGTCGGCCTTGGAATCGAAGAGGATCGATCTCCTCAGACCGTCGGACCATGCGTCGTAGTGGGCGATCCTCCTGAGGCTAGCCTCGATGCCTCCCAGAACGATGGGTTTGCCCTTGATGAACTTCTTGATGAGGTTCGTGTAAGCGATGCACGCCCTGTCGGGACGGCGGTCGTTGACCCCTCCGGGGGTGAAGTCGTCGTCCTTACGGAACTTCCCGGTGGGAGCATAGTTTGCGACCATGGAATCCACGCATCCGGCCGATACGCCCCAGAATAGGTTGGGCTCGCCCAGACGGGTGATGTCCTTGTCGGATTCGATATCGGGCTGCGCGATCAGGCCCACGCGGAAACCGTTCTCGATCAGCCAGTGGCCGACCACGGCGGAGCCGTTGTAGGAGGAGTCGATGTATGTATCGCCGGTAACGAGGATCACGTCAAGGGAATCCCAGCCCCTGGCCTGCACCTCCTCAATGGTCGTGGGTATGAACATCGAATCCCCGTTATCCTCTACATATAAAAAGGTAGGTATTAACCGGTTAAGGTTACATCGAAAATTGTAAAGAGATAAAGGTGAGAGAGAAAAAACGTTAAGGTGTTTGGAAGGAGGGGTCAAACCCCTCCTTCATGCGGCCTCTTTGCCTGTCTTCCCGCCGATCTTGCCGGTCTTCACCAGTATGACAACGGTAACGATCGCTGCCACGACGAGCACTCCGACGATGATGCCGACGATCAGTCCGACGTTGGATCCTCCGCCGCTTCCGGACGGTGATTCCACGACATCCACGAACCAGTCGGAGAAGTGGTCGGTCTCGAAGACCGCTACTTTCTTATCTGAATCGTAGGTCGCGTCATACTCCACCAGCTGGTCGCCGTTGATGAAGAACACCTTCACGTCGGATGCGCTCTCGCCGTCCTTCAGCACGTAGGGCAGGGAGACCTTTACCGTCTTTCCTGCGAACGAGATGTTGCCGTTGGAGTCGGACAGGCTCAGCGAGTAGACCGTCTTGCCTTCCACGCGCGCCTTCACGGCGTCGGGCAGGGCTGCCTTTTCGGTATCGTCGAGGGCCTGTGCGGTGACGGACACCTCTCCCGTCGCGTTGGACACGATCTCCTTGGGGATCTCCATCTTCCATCCGTTACCGGACACGTCGATGACTGTCTTTGACGCATCGGAGAGGGCGCTGCTGGTGGCGGGGCTGGCGGTGTCGATGATGACGCTGTCCGAGTCGGACACGAACACCACGGCCTCGTTGTTGGTAGCGGCAGGCCTGGAGGCCCATTTCGCGGTCACGTACAGGCTCTCCGCGGGCATCTTGGCGGGCAGGGCGGGATCCCATCCCTTGAAGTCGTATCCTTCCTTGGTGGGGTCCGCGGGTGCCACGACGTCCGCGCCGTAGAGGACGTCCATGGTGTTGATGCTGCTTCCACCTGCCGTGTCGAAGTGGATGTGATACGTC
>JAEEGK010023803.1_pt1 | contig 12743 bp, 10 predicted proteins | sample 8958771 | NCBI WGS metagenome assembly JAEEGK01 (sample SAMN16246547, study PRJNA631951) | gut metagenome | biome: gut microbiome; feature: rumen; material: SC-attached | host: Bos | place: Iran: Karaj | collected 2018-10 | reverse complement strand
AAATTTCTTTTTTTTATATTATAATAACATTTTATTATTTATGAAAATAATTTAAACTATAAAATATTTTATAAAAAGGTATTTTTATTTAAATTATAATAATATTGTTTTTCCAAAAAAATATTTAATGTATTTTAATTATATAAAAAAAATATATTATTTTTTCCTAAATAATAACTATTATTTTACAAATAAGTAAAAGCACTTCCACCACAAGACGCATGTCTAAAATGTTTTCTCCCAAAATAAGGCCTTTCATTATTTTGATTTTTATTTAACAAATTAGCTTTTTGAGTAATATTAAAATCATCATTAGTAATTTTATTATTATTATAATTATTATCATTAAAATTATTTCTATGAATTCCTTTTAAAGTTCTTTGAAATCTTTCACTATTTAAAATACGATTATATGCAATTGCATGTCTATTATTTTTTATTTTTTCTTCTTCATTTAACTTTTTACTTTGTTCATTAGTTAAAACTTTAATTGGATTCGCAATAAAATTATCTTTTATTTTTCTATCTAATCTCTTTTGTCTTTCTTTTGAAATTATTAATTCATCACTATATAATTGTTTACTTTCATCTTTCCATTTTTTTTCCATTATATATCTTAATTTTTTTTCATTATTTATTTTTGGATTTTTTTCAACATAATCATCATTAAAAATAATATTTGAAGGAACATAAAAATTTTGTCTATGAGAATATTTAATTTTATTTGGTTCTTCACCAGAAAAAATATGAGATGTTTGTTCTTTACATTTTCTAATTTTTGGATTAAAATCAATCATTCTTATTTCATTATGAATATGTGTTGGATCATCATTTCTTAAATTATTTTTAAATGTTTTATCACAGAATGCTTTATTTAAATTATGTTTTGTTTTATAATAATTTGATGATGATTTATCTTTCTCTGTTGACATTTTTTTATTTTGATTTTTAATTTATTTATTTATTTTTTTTTTTTTGAAAAATAATATTTTAATAATTAATAAATTGAAAAAAATAAAATATATTTGTTATAAATTTAAAATTAAAAAATATTTAAAATTAAATTTTGGATCATTTTAAATTTAAAAGGCTAAAAATTGAGTTTTTGATAATTTTTTTACTCATTTTTATATTGAACTTTCATAAATGTTCCTTCAATTTCTGCATTATCAAAATTTTTAATTGCTTCTTTTGCACTTTCTGGATTAAAATATTCAATATCTGCAATTCCTAAAGAATTATTATTTTGATCTTTTTGAATAAGACAACTTTTAATTTTACCAACAGAAGAAAAAAAATTATTTAATTCATCATCTTTAATTTCTTTTTGAAGATTTGTTATTTGGATTTTTGTTCTTGTTTCTTTTTCATATCCTTTATTTTTTTTTGTATTATCAAATTTATCAAATTTATTATAATGTGATTTATAATTATTATTATATTTTCTTTTAAAATGATTTCCCCCTCTTATTCTTCTATTATTATTATTATTATATTTATTTTGCCTTTTTATATTGTTATTATTTCTATAATTTTTCCTTAAAGAAAATTTATTTTGATTTTTATTTCTTTTTCTTTTTTCATTATTCATTTTTGCAATATCATCTAAAGACATTTCTAAAAGTTTCTTAGTATCATTTTCATTTTTTTTTTCTTCAGACATTTTTACTTTTTAATTAAATAAATTTTAAGTAATATAAATTTAAGATAATTATGAAAAATCAAAAAAAATATTTATAAAAAAAAATATTTAATTAACTTTTTGAATTTCATAAACTTCTCTACAAATAAATCTCTCTCCAAAAATTTCCAATATCATATTATCATAAATTTCAGTAGTATTCATTAAAGTTAACCAAGTACCATTTGTACTTTCTTTTTCTTTTGATCCATCAATAATAAACCATTCATCTTCTTTTAAATCAAAATAAATTGTAGTTTGAATTCTACTTACATCTTTTTCATTTAATAAAACAATATCACAATTTTTATCTCTTCCAATAGTAATTTCACTTTTTTCTTTTGGAAATTTATAAGTTTTATCATTAAAAGATATTTCAATTGTATTATTTCTTGTTTTTAAAGTTCTTACAGTAAATAAATTTGAACCAATTGTAAAAACATCTTTATAAATTTTATTTTTTTTATTTCTTTGAATTTTCATATAAATATAAATTTCTTTATTTGGTTTAATATAATATTTTTTTGATTCTCTTTTATAAAAAATCATAAAAAAATAAGGAAGATGATCATAAACAGAATATTTAATTTCATTATAATTTAATTGAATATCTAAATCATTATTAACATGATTACCAAAAAGTGTAATACCATTTTTTATTTTTTTATTAATAAATCCACCTGCATTAATAATAATTTCATTTCCATTAAATAAATTACCACCATTAATACATGAAATAGAAAAAGGTTTTATTTTTGCTATTTCATCATCTGTTATTTTTCTAATTTTACCATTATCTATTATATCTTCATCATTACTTATATCTAAAGTAAAATTAAAAAAACCATTTGAACTTTTAAATAAAGTTAAATCACTTTGTTTTGTTTTTTTACTATACATTGAATATTTATCTTTATTTTTTGTATTTATACTTAATGATTCATCTATATTTCCATTTATATTTATACTTATATTATTGTTTATTACATTTCTATTTGACGATACATTACTTATTAAATTGTTATTTTTTGTTACTTTTAATAATGTACTTCCTGTTGTTTCAAATTTTTTATTTGGAGAATATTCTACTGGAACTATACAATTTTCCTTTATTGAGTTATCTAAAAATACTTGTTTATCTTTTTTTAATACTTGTCTATTTGGTTTATCATAACAACACTATATATTATATAATTTTTTTACACTTCCAAAAATATTTTCAAACATTTTTAGATTTTAATTTTAAAAGGAAATTTTTTTAAAAACATATTATATAATTAAATTAATTATTAATAATAAATCAACCATAAATTTAAAACATTATAAAAAAAATAATATTTTATAATATTAATTTCAAATATTTGTGATGTTTTGTATGTAGTGTAAAATTATTCAATTTAAAAATAACTACTAGTAATTTGATTTATTGAATTATATATTTATTTTATATTCATGTGTTTTATTAATAGTTTTTATTTATTTATCCAATAATTTTTCCACTTAATTAATGATAAAAAGATTAAAATTTAAAATCATTATATTATTCACCCTTTATATTTCTAATAATATATATAATCAATTTAATATATTTTTTTTAAATATTATCTTTTTTTTTTATCAAAAATTAATTCAATTAATTTTTCTTTCATTAATGTTTATTTATAAAAAAAATGAATAATCTAAATTATAAACGAAGTTTAAATTTAACAAGAAATAACGAACAAAATCAATTTTCTATAAATTTAATAAATACATTTTCATTAAAACCTATATCTTTAATTATTCCACAAGATATTAATGTAAAGGAAATTTTAAAAAATATGATAGAAAAAGTCAATATTAACAAAGATAAATTTTTTCAATTCAAAAAATTAACTCAATCAGAAAAAATCAAAAGAAAAACAATAATAGAATCAATGAAAAAATTTTTAATAGGGAATAGAATAAAATGTAGTGTATTATATTCTTCAATTTTTTTATTTGATATATTAATAATTAAAAACAATGATAACGAACTATCATATGAAGAATTAGCATTAGGTGCATTAATACTTTCCGTTAAATTTAGTAATGAATATAATTTATTTAATCCAAATAAAAAAAGTATTTTATTTAATTTTAATGAATATTCTTTTTCAGAATCAGCAGAAATTGAAATAATTTGTATTAAAATTTTAGAATATAAATTAGATTTTTATCATCCAATTCATTTTATGGAATTTCTTTTATTAAATGGTATAATTTTTAATACTGATCAAATTAGTAATGAAGAAAGTTATAAAGTTTATAGTTCAGCATTAAATATTTTAGAATATATTATGTATATAAACAATAATTATCTAAAGTATCATCCTTTTTATATTAGTTGCTCAATTGTTTGTTTATGTAGAGAAAATTCTAATTTAGAAATTTGGCCTTTTATACTTTCACATGTTTTTAATATTGAATTTTCAATGTTTAAAGAAGTTTTTGATTTCATTTCAGCAAATTATAAAAGTAAAAATAGAAATAGTAATAATTTACTTTCACCTTCAATAAAACCAATATCAAGAACTAATAGTTATAATTTTAATATTAATCATAAAGAAAATAAAAATTATAATAATAATAATTTTGTTGATTCAATTAATTTTAATTCACCTCAAAAATTAGAAAATTTAAAGAATGAAGAAAAATATAAAACACCAATTAAAACAATATCTTCTCAAAATAATTTAGTAATTAATTTACCATTAAAACCCGAAAATAATACAAAAACAAATTCCCCTTCAAAAATTATAAGAATATTATCTCATTTACATAGAGCAAGTTCTACAGATAAAAAAATTGAAAAAAGAAATTATTTTAATAACTCAAATAAAAAACAATTATTATATTATTGGCAAAATTATGATAAATTTGAAAAAGAAGTTAATTCAAATGAACCAACAATGGAGAATTCAAAAAGAGATAGTTTAGCATATTTAAGTAGTGAAAAAGTAAATAAAACAAATAATATTAGTTTATTTAAAATGAATAATTTTAGGCAAGGCTCTAAATTTATTAATGTTAATAATAATAGTATAACGAAATTCTCCTATATTAAATTAAAATAAATTAATTCTTTTTTTAATTTATAATTAAAAATCCATAGATTGATATTAATATATATAATTATTTTTTAATCATTTTCACTAGATGAATAATTAAATAAAAAATTAGTTGAATTCTAAATCTATGAATTTTTAATTTGAAAATTTGATTCATTATAATGTATAAAAATATTAGTTTGTTTAATTTAATTTAGGATATTGGAGAATTTTATGATATTTTGTAAAAGTGTTGTAATTATAACTAAAAATATTTGTTTCTATTAGTATTGAAATAGTTTATAAATAATTATAAATTATTTATTATTTTTTTTATTAAACAATAAATATAAATAATAATAATATATCAAAACTAAAAAAAATGGATTCAAATAATACAATTCAAAATATAGCATCTTTATCAGGAAATAATAAATGTTTAGAATGTGGATATGATAATCCAAATTGGGTATCATTCCCATTTTCTGTATTTTTATGTCCAAAATGTGCAAGATTACATAAAAACTTTAAAAAGCCATTTAAAATAAAATCAATAGAAGTATCAGATTTTACAGAATATGAAACAAAATTGCTTTCAATAGGAGGAAATTCTCGTTATTTAAATTTAATGAATGAATATAAAATAGATTTAAAAGAACCAACAATAGAAAATAAATATTTAACAGTAATATCAGAATATTATATTTTATTATTAAAAGCAGAAATAGAAAAATTATTAAATAATAATTCAAATGAAAAATACACAACACTTTTATCATTAAGACCAAGTTATGAAAAAGGAAGTGAATTATATGAAAATTCAGATTTTAGATTTAATATTAATTTCGAAAATAAACAAAATAATAATAATGAAAATATTGAAATGTCAAATCATGAAATTTTAAAATCAGATTTAAATAAAGCTAAAGATTTTATAGGAGGATTTTTTGGTTTAATTGGAAATGTAATAACAACAACTGCCCAAATGACTGGAATTGATAAACCAATTAGTCAAGCTAAAGAAACTATTACTAATAAAATGGAATATTATGGTATAAATCAAGCATTAAAACAAACTGGTGAAGGAGTTGTAAATGTTACTAAAAAAGTAGGTGATTTTATTTATGAAAAAGGAAATGATATTGCACAAACTAGTATTGTTAAAGGAGTTGTTGATACTGTTGAACAAAGTTATGTTGGAATTAAAGAAAAAACTGTTGAATTATTTGGAAGTGAAAATAATAATAATAATAATAAAAGTAATAGTAATAATAATAATACTGAAAAACCAAGTAGTACTTTTAGTACTCCAAATCTTTAAGTTGTTTTTTATTATTAAATTTTAGTTTTTTTTATTGAATTTGTTATTTATAAAAAATACAAAATTTTATTTATTATGAATTCATAAATTTTTTTAGTAATTTTCCTTTTTTATTATTTTCTTCTTTTTCCTTTTTTTCAATTTCATTTTGTAATTGTTTTAATTCAGGAATATTTTCATTTATTTTAAAACCTTCTTTTATTATTTTTTTTGCATCATCATAATTATTATCATGAATATAACAATAACTTAATCTATATAATGTTTTTAAATTATTTGGATCTAATCTTTTTGCTTCAAGTAAATAACCAATTGCATCTTTATATTTTTCTTCTTTCATTAAACATAATGATAAATTTAAATTAATTGATAATTTTATTTTTTCAACTTTTTTTCTTTCTTCTTCAACATCATTAAAATTATAAAATAATTGTAAAAGTGATTTTTCATATGAATTAATTGCATTTTTTATTTGTTTATTTTTTAAAAAATAATCTCCTTCATTTTTAAAAATTAAACAAGCTTCAATTTTTGGTTTTGCAGAACCTTCAAACATTTGTCTTTGTATTTTTATATCATTTGGATTTGCCATTTTTAAAATATCTTTCTTTGATAATATATCTTCTCTTTCTACTTCAATTGCAATTTTTTCAAATTTTTCATAATCTGTCCCTCCAATAATTCTATTTTGTTTTATTTCATTATTTAAATCTGGTTTTTTTAAAGGAAAATATATTGATATTAATTTCTGTGTTAAATCATATCCACTTTTAGTTACTTTTGGTATTGAAATACTCATTATTTTTTTAAGATAAAAAAATTTTTATTTTACTTATTTTTAATTTTTTTAATATTTTATTTATTAATATTCACTATATTTTATATTTTATTTTACTATTAATTTAATATAAAAAATAATAAATAAAATGTGTCAAAATCAATCAAAGGATTCAATTCAAAAATTTGGACTAATATTAACAATAATATATTTTATTTTTCTTATTGTGAATATATTTTTAGCTGGATTTGATTTTAAAGAATCACATCAAAATTGGGCAGAAGGACCATATAAAGTTATAGGAATATTACAATTAGTAGTAGTTTGTGTAGGATTTATATTAGTAATATTAGGAATTTTAGCATTTAAAGTATTTAAAGAAAATACAGGAATTAATGCAATAGTAAGAAAAAAAAATTATATTAAAATTATATTTTATATAACAAAAAAAAATAGTTTTCAATATTACTTTTATTATCATCTCTATTTACAATGTCAGTATGTATTTTAATATTAGTTGGAGCAACAGTAGGAAGAATAAAAAATTATGTAGGATGTAATACAAGATTTAAAGGATTATTAAAATATTGGAGAAGTATTGATTCATATATTATAGAAGCAGATAAAAAATTATGTTCATCAGAATGTATTTGTAAATTTAATGCATTTAGTGAAAAAATGTTTGAAAGTGATCCAATTGCTTATACAATTTATTCTAATTTTTGGAATAAATCATATAACGAAAGTGATGAAAATGCATTTGAAAAAATACAAGATTGTAATAATATAAATTTACAATATATTTATGATAATGAATATAAAAATTATTATGATATGAAAATAAATAGTGAAAAATTTAATACTTTTTGGAAAAATGTTGAAGAAAGATTTGATTGTGCTGGATTTTGTATTACTAATTATCAATCTGATTATGATATTATTAAAAATGCTGATGGAGATTCTAGAAATTATCCTAATCAAATTCCTATGATTAAATATACTTTTAGTGGAATTAATAAAGGTCCTGTTAAACATAAAGGTTGTTTTAGATTGTTAGTTAAATGGATGATTGAATCTTTAATTTCTTTTGCTGTTTTAGGATTAATTTCTTCTATTATTCAATTATGTATTTTTGTAATTAGTGTTGAATTACTTTGTAATTGTTTTCAAGGTAATGAAGAAGAAAAAAGAGATTCAAATGAATAAAATGAATAATTGCTTAATTATTTTTTATTTTTTGTTTTGTTTATTATTAAATATATTTTTTATATTATTTTTTTATATTTTTAATTCATAAATTGAAAAAAAAGAAATATCTTTTAATAATGTATATTTCTAATATATTCAATAGTATATTTTTAAATAAAAATCAAATATACAATATGTTTACTTTATTTATTTATTCATATAATGTGAAATAAAAAGGATTATCTAATTCTTTAATTGTATGATGAAATTTATATTCTGTATTTAAATTTTTTTCAGAACATTTAATTTTTGCTAATAAATTATTTGAAATAATATCAAAATTAAATTGAAATGGTCCATCATTTAATTCTAATAATAAATTATCTTTACTTTTACTAATAGTATTTTTCACTATAAATTTAGTTGATTTTACTACATAACTTGAATTAAGATCATTTGGATAAACTTTTATAGTTAAATTATGTGGTTCATCCCATAACAAAATATCATTTAAACATAAATGGTCTTTTATAATTATAGAATATAATTGATATTTTTTTAAATTTTTTATATTTTCATTTATTTCTGATTCAATTTTTTCTTCATTTAATTCTTTTATTTTATTAATAATATTATTACAAGTATCATTTGATATAAATAAAAAACATTTTTCAGGATTTACTTTTAAAAAAGAAGAAAAAATTTCTTGAATATTTTTATAAAGTAAATGAATTTTTTGACTATATACTGGATAATGATTTACTAAATTTTCAAAATGCAAATTATAATAAGTAAATTTTTTATAAAAGTTAATAATAATTTTCCTTGAATTTTCAATATCTTCAGAAATATTACTTGAAATATTAAAATTTTGAATTGATTTAGATGATAATGGCATATAAATTTTAAATTTTGTTTGTAATAAATTTAAATTATTATTAAATTGATTTTGAATTTCAGTTATTATACTATTTTCAGTAAGATTTAAAAGTATTTCTTTACATTGATCCAAACTTATTGAAGTACATTTTGAATTTACTTTTGACATTTTATCTTTTAAAATTTGTGTATTTCCTCCAATTTGAATAAATAATATTTGAATGGTACTTTTAATTTTATTTTTATTTAATATGTTTGATATTATTTCATAAGTTTCTTTTAAATTTCCATTTTTTGGGATTTTATTATATTCTTCTAAATATTTTGCTTTTTCAATTTTATTAAAAAATTTTATTTTGATTGATGAAATAAATAAAATTCCAAAATTATAATTTTCAACTAAAACATTTCCACATTTTTCAATAAAATTTTCTTTTTCTTCATTATATATTTTTTTACCTTTTTCATTTAATAAAGTATCAGTTGAGTTATAATTATATTTATTTTCTATTCTATAATAAATTCTATAAATATCAGAAATTGAAAATGATAAATCATCTTCTTTAATTATATTTAAATATTTAAATAAATCATTTTGTTCAAAAATAAAAATTCCAGTTGTAAAAAAATATCCCAAATTTAAATAATGAATAACTTTATTAAATTCAACTGATTTAATTGATTTTTCATTTTTTTCTGATTTTCCAATTTTTTCATATAAAAAACATTCATCTTTACTTAATGAAAAACTAAAAGAAGAAAAAGATTTATTAGCATTGTATTCATTAAAAAAAATTTCACAATTAAATCCTTTAGAATATAAAATAAATATTAAAATAAAAAAATTTGAAAAAACCATAATTTATATTTAAATATATAATATTTAAAAATTTATTGATAATTTTATATTAATAAAAAATAAAATAGAAAAAATGTCAGAAGAAAATTCAAATTCAATTTCCGGAAACAGTGAATCAGAAAATATATCAAATGTAGAAGAAGAAAAAGAAAATAATGAAGAATCAAAAGAATTAAAGTCAAAAGAAGAGAATGAAGGAGTAGAGAAAATTTCAGTAAATAGTAATAATGAAAATGAAAAGAAAAATAATAACAATGAAAATTTGATTAAAAATATATTTCCATCTATAAAAATATATTCAAATGGTAAAAGTATATTTAGTCAAATATCAGAAAATTTATATGAAAAATATTTAACAACAGATACTAATAAAAAATTAGATATTTATGAAGAATTAACAAATAATGATTATTTAAATTCTCATAATACTCCAAAAGTAAATAAAAAAATAAATAAACAAAAATATAATGATATGATGGAAAGACAAAGAATTTTTGAAGAAAATAGAAAAAATAAATTAAAAGGAATAAGAGAACAACAACAAATAGAATTAAAAAAAAATTGTACATTTAGACCAAATAATAAAAATATTGAAATGAGAGATCCTAAAATTTTTTATGAAGAACAACAAAAATTTTTAGAAACAAAAAGAAATTTTATTGAAACAATGAGTAGAAATATGAAAGATAAAGATAAAGATGAATTGAATAAAGTTAAATTAATATCAAGAAATTCAGAACAAATTATTCAAAATAAACAAAGTCAAACTGAAACTAAAGAAGAAACTTTAAATAGATTAATGAATGGTAAAACTATTTTTTCTAAAAGTCCTCCTATTGAAAATAATGAAAAAAAAATTAAGAAAACTATGAAAGAATTAGAAGAATATTCAAAAAAATTAAGTTCTGAAGATTTAAAAAATAAAAAAGCAAGAGAAGAGAAAAAAAGAGAATTAAAAGAAGAAATGGAAAAAGAAATGATGTCTAAAGATTTAATTTCTTTTTCTACTAAAAAAGTTATTTTAAATAAATTTATTAATAATCTACAAAATATTTTAAATGAAATGTATAATAAAAAAGAAGATATTGATTTAACAGAAGAAGATTATGTTAAATTATTAGAAAAATTAAAATGTATTTCAAAAAATAATCCTAATAATAAAGAAAATGAAAATAATAATAATAATAATTCAAATAAATATGAAGATGAATTAGTAAAATTATCTTTTTCAAAATATTTAAATCCAAATGATAATAAAATAAATTCAAATCAATTTATAATTTTTGCTTTATCATTTCTAGGAATTTATAAAGGAAATGATGAACCAAATAATAATAAGATAGATAATAATAAAATTATACAATCAACTACTTTTATTAAATTAAATTTACCTGATTTTAATTTAGAAAAATATAATTATACAAATAAAACAACTCAAATAATAAAAAAAAAATTTCTACCATTTTCTTCAAAAATGTTAGAATCATGGAATGAAGAAAAACAAAAACAAAGATTAGAAAAAAAACAAAAAATAGAAGAACAAGAAAATTTAAAAAATCAAAAAATCCATAAAAAAGAAAAATCAAATCCTAATTTTTATTTAACATTAAATAAACATTTATTACAAAAAAAAAACTATATAGAAAAATTAAGAAAACAAAAAGAAGAAGAAGAAATGAAACAATGTACATTTCAACCAAATGCATCAACGCGTCCAGTAAATAAAAAAGAAATAAAAGCAAAAGTAGAAAAATTATATACAGATGGTAAAATATCATATAAGAAAAAATTAAAAAAAAAAGAAAAAGAATTAAACGAAAATAAAGAAATAGAAGAAAAATGTACTTTTATGCCAGAAATTCATCCTTATAATTCAGAAATTTTTGTTAATAATCCATTAGAAAATGATCAAAAATTAATTGATGAAATGAATAAATTAGAAAAATTAAGAAATAAAAAAAAAATAAATTTTAATTATGATAATTTTATTCCAATGAGATTTGATATTGAACATAAAACTAATAGAGATACTTTTAGTATTTTTATTATGAATAAAAGGAAAAAACAACCAAGTAGAGAATTTTTTAGTAATGATGATTTAAATTCTTCTTCTAAAGATTCTGATATTAAAAATGGGGTTGCTCCTTTATTAAAAGTTGAAGTTAATATTGATGATAGTAATAATATTGTTAAATTACTTATTTATCCTGGTGATGAACCTATGAAAATTGTTGATGAGTTTTGTGAAAAATATAATTTACAAGATGAAAAGAAAAAAAAATTGCAAAATATTATTGAAGAAAAATTAAGTGAAAATAAAAATATTAATCAATAAAATTTTGATATTTTATTTTATTATTCTTTTATAATTTTTTGTATTAAAAAATGATTTTTGAACTATTATATAAATACAAAAAAAAACAAAATATTTAAATAATTCATATATAAAATTAACATTATTTTAAAAAAAAACTTTAATTAAACTAAAAAAAAATTTTTTAATTAAAAAAAAAAAAAACTAATTCATCCTTATCTTCAAATTGAAAACTCCCAAATTCCTTATTCCACAAAACATACTGTCCAATAGTTTTCTCACTAACACTTTTTTTAACATTATCTAAACTTTCCAAAAAATCATTAAAACAAACTCCTCTCAAACTTCCTTTATCACAATTACAAATATCAACAATATTTCTAATAGGCATCATAGCAGCTTCTTTACAAACATTAATTAAATCACTTCCAGAATAACCTTTAGTTCTCTTAACAATTTCTTCAATATCATCATTAGAAATATCATATTTATTTCCCATTTTTTTTTCCATTTCAATAACATTTTCAATAAGCATTTTTCTACTAATAAAATTAGGTAAAGGAATATATAATCTTTTACTTAATCTCCTAACAAAAGCATCATCAATTTCTTGTGGTCTATTAGTAGCTCCAATAATTAAAATTCTATCATCAGC
>JAEEGK010023800.1_pt1 | contig 12744 bp, 7 predicted proteins | sample 8958771 | NCBI WGS metagenome assembly JAEEGK01 (sample SAMN16246547, study PRJNA631951) | gut metagenome | biome: gut microbiome; feature: rumen; material: SC-attached | host: Bos | place: Iran: Karaj | collected 2018-10 | reverse complement strand
GATTGGGGATTGGGCCCAATCCCCAATCCCCAATCCCCAATCCCCATATATTTTTGTTTCACTATTATATTATTATAATAAATTAAAGATTTAAATAATTTAATTAAATAATATTTTAATAAAAAAATTTTAAAATTAAAAATTATGAAAAAGTAAAAAATTAATAATATAAATAAATTGAAAAAAAAATATTAATAATAAAAATATAAAATAAATTTAATTATTATAAATTATTTTTAGAAAATGAATAATAAAAAAAGGCATCAACAAGCAAGAATATTCCAAGTAAAAACCGAAGATTTAGATAGTATTAATTTAGATTATAATTTAAATTCCAACTCAAAAAAAAAAAAAAAACAAAAAAACACAAACTCATGTTGTAAAATTAAATATGACAATAAAAATTTTGCTTCAAATAGTTTATTTTGTTTATCAAATAAAAATAAATTTAGACAAATAATTCAAAAAATTGTAATGTCAAACATTTTTACATATATAATAAATATCATAATTATAATAAATTGTATTTTTTTAATATTTGAAACGATAAATGTTCTTCAAAAAACTACAATTTATAGTAATTATATTTTTGTTTCGTTATTTTGTTTAGAAGCAATATTAAAAATAATTGCTTATGGATTTATTTTAGATCAAAATACTTATTTACGTGATCCTTGGAATTGGATTGATTTTATTATTGTTGTTGCAGGAATAATAAATTTAATATTTAAAATTAATTCAAATTTATTATCTTTACAAGTATTTCGTTTATTAAAACCATTAAAAACTATGACATATTCACCTAATTTACGTATGTTTTTTTCAACTTTTATGAATAGTTTAAAAGATTTTTTTATAGTTTTTATATTATTATTATTTTTTAGTTTAATTTTTGCAATTGTTGGATTAAATTTATGGTTTGAAACGTTTGAAAAAAGATGTAGAATTAATAATAAACCTATTCATGGAACATTAGAAATTAGTTCTGAGTATTTTTTTAAATTATGTGGCGGTAATTTTAAATGCAAAAATTGTTTATCAAGTTTATCTTTTTATAAAGAAAAAAGTTATTTTTTTTTAAATTCTTTGGAATATATTGATGAATTAAATTATAGATCATTTAATTATGGATTAACAAAATTTGGTAATATAGGATGGAGTTTACTTTCAATTTTTCATATTACAATCGGGAGAGGATGGAATGGGTTAATGTTATTATTGATAGATGGTGATTCTTATTATAAATCTGTTATATTTTTTTTTGTTTGTATTATATTAAATTATTATATTATGCTTAATTTATCTGTTGCGGTTTTATTATTTAATTTTAATAGAGCAAGAAGAAATAATTTTAATTATTTGATTGAAGAAAAAAAAATTAAACCTTTTAAAGATAACAATAATATGAATAAAAAAAAAATTATATTAAATTTAAATTTAAGACAATTTACTGAAAATGTTTCTAAAAGAAAATATCAATATGAATATTCACAAATTGAAAAAGTTAAAAATGAATATTTATATAATTATGAACAAAAATATTCAACGAAAAGTAAAAATAATTTCTGGAAAAATTTAAAAAAAAATTTTTCTTGTTTTATTAAAATTAAAAAACATTCTGAATATCATAAAAAAAATACTTTTGCTTTTTATTGTTTTGTAATTTATAAACAACCTTTTTTTCAAATATTTATATATTTTTGTATAATATTAAACACATTAATTTTAGCATTAGATCGAGTTAATTTATCAGAAGATGAAAAAAATGCATATTATAATACTAGTTGTCTTTTATTAGTAATTTTTATAATTGAAATTATTATTCATATAATAGGAATTGGATTATATAAATTTGTAATAGATTTAATGAATGATATTGATTTTATAATAGTTACAGTTTCTTTAATTGAAGTGATGGTTGATTTAAAGAATAATTCTGATAATATTTCTAATATTAGTTCTATATTTCAATTATTAAGAATTTTTAGATTATTTCGATTATTGCGAGAATGGGAAAGATTTAGAATTATTTTTAATGTATTAATTAATACTTTAGTAAGAACAATTGATTTTTTAATATTATTTCTTTTATTTTTATTCATGTATGCTTTATTAGGTTTTAATTTCTTTAAAAATTCTTTAAAATTTAATGATGAAAAATATAAAGCAAATAGTAATAGTAAATTTTATAATTTTGATAATTTACCAAATGCATTAGTCGCTGTATTTCGAATATTAATTGGTTATGAATGGTATGAAATTTATTTTGATTGTTTTAGAAGTGATAAAAATAATATGACTGAAGTGTTAATATATTTTATTACATGTATTTTACTTGGAAATATTTTATTAAAAAATGTTTTTTTAGCATATGTTATTGAAAATTTTCAAAATTCATTAAATCACTATGAAAAAAATATTAAAGTTCATAAATTTATGTTATATTTAATTAATATTACAAGTTCGTATTATGAATCATTAAATATTGATTATGTTAGTATTGAAAAAAATAAAAAAAATTGGATTAAAAATTTTTTATTTAATAAACTTTTACAAGACGATAAAACTTATTCTTTATATAATTATTACTTAATGAAAATAACAAATAAAAAATTGGAATTTGAAGATACATTTGAAATAGTTTCAAAATGTCAAATTGATTTCCAAAAATTAATCGTAAGTAATTATACAAATTATCAAAATAAATATCATTCAAATATAGTTTTTTATGATAACAATCCAAAAGAAGTAATTAAATCATTTTCATTATGGGATGAAAAAAACGTAAATAATTTTATGCGTTATATTGAAAATTATGAAAATTATTATGAATTTGATGTTGATTATTTTGCAGAAGAAGATGTTCATACAAATGATAAAATAAATTACACAATGAAAAAAAATGTTGAAAAAATTTATGAAAAATATGAAAAAAATAAAATAAATGGAAAAAAAATTGATAATAATTTAATTGATGAAGAAGAAACAATTGAAATAGATGAATCTGTTTACGATGAGGATGTAATCGAAAATTCAAATGAAAAATTAGTTAATAATAATAATAAAAATGTTCCAATTGAAAAAAATAAAATTCATCAAAAAAATTCAAAATCTGAACCAGTTTTTTTTAATGATTTAAAAAAAAATAATATTAAATTCATTGATGAAATAAAAGAAATGATTGATTCAGATTCAGTTCGTGAAATTCGTCAAAATAAAACAAATAAAATAAACATGAAAAAAAATGTTTCATTTGCAGATACACATAGTCTTAATCATTTATTAACATTTAGTCCATTTAAACATTCAAAAACAATTAAACGTCAAAATAGTACAGATAATCTTTCAGTAAAACTACCAGAAGCAAGAAATATGTTAACAGATAGAACAAAAATGATTATGAGAAAAGATGATTTATATATAGATGATGATAATATGTCTAATTATTATAGAGAATCAGAATATAAATTAAAATCTTTATTTATTTTTTCACCAAATAATAAAATTAGAATTTTTTGTTTAAATATTTTAAATCATTTTTTATATAAATATATAATTTGTGTAATTATTTTATTAAATTGTATTGTAATAGGATTATTTAGTCCTAATGTAAATCCAAATAGTCAAATGTTTGATGTAATTAGATATTTAAATATTATTTTCAATTCAATTTTTATAATTGAAGCTTTAATAAAAATTATAAGTTTGGGTTTTCTTTTTAATAAAGGTGCTTATTTAAGAGACATTTTAAATATTATTGATTTTTTTTGTATTATTATAGGAATAATTGATTTTTTTAGAGATGATGAAAGATTTTGTTATTTAAGAGCGTTTATTTCATTAAGATTAATATTATTAATTAGAGTAATATTTAAATTAGATTATTTATATTTATTAACAAGAACAATATTGAAAAGTGTTCCTTCATTAGCAAATATTTTATGTTTAGGATTATTATTTTATTTTATTTTTGCATTGATAGGTGTTCATTATTTTAAAGATGATTTGAATTATATATGCACAATAGATTATTTAATTAAAAATGAAAGTGAATGTAAAGAAAAATTAGGAAAATGGGAAAAAAATATGAATAATTATTCAAATTTTTTAAATGCATTAAAAAATGTTTTTATTTTAATGATTGGTGAAAATTGGGGTGAATTAATGTTTATAGGTTGTAAAGTAAAAGATAACAGATGGTTTGAATTATATTACATTATTATTATAGTTATTTGTCATATGATTTTTCAATATTTTATTGTTGCAATTTTTATTCAAAAATTTATGTCATTAAAAGCAAAATTATTTAAAGATAAATTATTTGAAGTAAATAAAATAAATTTATCTGAAGCAGAAAATCGATGGATAAAATTTCAAAAATTAATTACAAAATATAAACCAAGTCCAAAATTTGTTTTTCATGATAAATTAAGAAGTTTAGTAAATAGTGATTATTTTGAATATATTTGCTTTATTTTTATGATTTTATCAGCTGTTCCTTTAGCTATGAAATATGGTGGATCACCAGATAATTATGATGATATTATTATGTATTTAAATATGTTTTTTACGGTTATTTTTACAATAGAATTAATTCTGAAAATAATCACTTATAAAACATATTATTTTTATGATGAATGGAATATTTTTGATTTAATAATAATAATAATTTGTGATGTAATGATGATAATTAATTTTTTATCTTTGAAAAATAAAATGGATGTTAAAAAAAATTTTGGTTCATTTTTATTGAGTTTAAGACTTTTAAGAATTTTAAGAATTTTAAGAAATATAAATATTTTTGGTAAAATGCGTTCTTTAATAGACACAATATTATATATAATAAAAAATATATTAAACATAGGTTTATTACTTTTGATATTAATTTTTATTTATAGTTGCATAGGAATGGCAGCTTTTGGTAAAGTTTATAAACGAACATATATAAATAGTGTTAATAATTTCGATAATATTTATTCAAGTGCAATATTATTATTTCAAACAATAACAACAGAAGATTGGGTTGATTTAATGAATGAATTAGCTTTTCATGATTGTAGAGATCCATTATCGAATAAATATTTAAATGATAATTTTTGTTTAAATATATGTTATGATGAATATATTTCTTATGATGAATATAAGAATCAAAATAAATTTTCATGTGGAACGAATTTTTCTTATTTATATTTTATTTCTTATATGATAATTGGGCATATTTTTATTATGAATTTATTTGTTGTTATTGTAATTGATGGGTTTAATAGTTCAATGTTTGAAAATGAAGGAAAATTATCAGAAGATTTAATATTAGAATTAATTAATTTATGGAAAGAATATTCACCAAAAGCGAATTATTTTATAAGTCAACAAGATTTTATTTTAATTTTTAAGCAATTGTCGCCTCCGATGGGAATGAATTATGATAGATTTTTAATAGAAGATATTAATGATAATATAAAAATAAGAAATAAAGAATATATTCAATTTGAAAGTTGTAAAAAAATAATAGAATTTAATAAAAAATTGGATATTAATAAAAATATTGTTGCTTTACCTCAACATTATAAATATAATAATTTTTATTTAAGTAAAAACAAAAAATTTTATACGAGCGACAAAGAAATTATGAAAATTATTGATAAATTTAATATTAAAGTTTATTCACCTCAAGAAATTTTTAATAATAATGAAAAAAATGAAAAAAGTGAAAATAATATTAATAAATATTCATATTCATTTTCAGCTTTATCGAATGAAAAACTTAATAATAATAATAATTTTTCTATTTATAGTGAAAATTATGTTCATTTTATTGATGCATGTATAATTTTAAGTCATATTGCTACTAGTAAATTAACAAATGTTTTTTATGAAAAATTAAGAAGAAATTTAGTTAATAAATGTACGAAAAAATTTTGGAAAAAAGCGTATAAAAAAGAAAATATTGAAAAGTTTTTTAATCATGATGATGAAGAACAGAAAAAAAAATATAAAAAATTATTAATGTTTAAAACTTTGAATAAATTTAAAAGTAATATAAGTGAAAAAATTAAAAAAATAAGAGAAAGATTAAATAAAAAAAATAATTCAAAAAATGAAAATGATAATAAAAGTATCAAATCTATAAATAATTAAAAATTATATTTTTTTTTAATATTATTTTTGTAAAAAGTTAAATAAATAATATTATTTAATATGTAAAATGAATTTAATTAATTGATTTTATTAATATAAAATATTTTTTATTTAAAATTATAAATATTAAATATATTTTTATATTAAAATAATATTAAAAAAATATTATAAATTAAATATAAATTGATAAACATTCACAATTTTTTAATAAAATTCCATCATCAGGAAAATTTTTAATTGTTTCATTATCAAATGCTTTTTTACTACTTGCTAATCTAACATAATCACTATGTGTAACAACAATAATTTTTTTTTCATTATTATTTAAATCATTTTTATATTTATTTTTAATAAATTTTTTAAAATTTAGACTTCTATAAAAACAATGATTTAATGTTTCTATTCCCCATAATTTTAATTCCATTTCTTTTTGTATCATTTCACTTAAATTATTTAAAAATTCAGGTTTTTTATAACTTTCACTTATTTTATTTACGAAATATTTTTTAGTTTCATCATCAAAAGCATCAACAAAATTAAAAAAAAATAAATTTCTTTCTTTTTCAGTTTTATAATATTCATCAAATAAACTCCAATCGAATTTTACTTTAGAATTTAAATTATATTTTTTTTTAGTTTTTTCAATATCATCAATTAAATCAGTAATGCTAATAACAATTTCAGTTAAAAAAGGATGAACAATAAAAGTGAAATTATTTCTTTGAGGATGATTTTCAAAAATATTATAAGCAGTTTGAATAGCTCTATTTAAAGGTGAAACATATCCAACTAAAATATCTAATTTATTATAAATATTTTGTTTTGATTGAGCTTGTTGAATACCTTTTTCACATAAATCTGCATTTATATATTTTGGGTTTGTTATAATATTCATTTCACCTAATTTTTCACAATCGTCTTTATAAATTGAACGACCATGTCGAATATAAATTATTTTTCCTAAAGTGTCTAATGAATATAATTTTTTATTGTTTGGTTTAAATTCATTAAAAAGTTCTTTATTAATCATTTTATATTTTTTTTTTGAGATGTTTTTATATTTAAATATTTATTAGCTAATAAACAATTAATATTAATTAATATTTATAATAAAAACTTTTATTTAAAATATTTTAATAATAATAATAATAATATAAAAATTTATTTTTAATGTCAAAATTTGAATATTTAACATTAAACAACGGAACAAAAATTCCACCTTTTGGATTTGGAACATACAAACTAGAAAACATTCCAAACAAAATAAAATTCGCTCTTGAAAATGGCTATCGTTTAATCGACACAGCAAAAATCTATAAAAACGAAGAAGAAGTAGGAAAAGGCATAAATGAATATTTATCATCTCACAAAGAAATAAAAAGAGAAGATTTATACATTGTAACAAAATTATGGCAAGATGAACAAAATGATCCAGTAAATGCTTTAAAAAATTCATTAAAAAGATTAAATCTTTCTTATGTAGATTTATTTTTAATTCATTGGCCATTGCCAAATTATTTAAATAACAAAGTAGAAAAAAAAGTTCCTTTACATTTAATATGGGAAGGAATGGAAAAATGTGTAGAATTAGGATTAACAAAAAGTATTGGAGTTTCTAATTTTAATGCTCAAATTTTATTAGATTTATGTTCTTATGCTAAAATTTTACCTGTTATTAATCAAGTTGAAATTCATCCACTTTTGCAACAAAAAAATTTAGTTAAAGATTGTGAATATTTAAATATTAAATTAATGGCTTATATGCCTTTAGTTAGAATGGGCCAAAAAATTGAAGGAAAAAAATTTGATTTGTATAATAATGAAAAAATTATTAATTTAGCTAAAAAATATAATAAATCTTCAACGTGCATAATTTTAAATTGGCATTTGCATAGAAAAATTATTCCCATTCCAAAAGCAAATGGTGATGAGCATATTAAAGATAATATTTTATCTTTGGATTTTGTTATGGAAGAAGATGAATATAAAATAATTGATGAATTTGATCAAAATTTAAGAACTTGTTTAGGTGATTGTGTTTCTTATGGATTTGATATTTTTGCTTGAAATATTATTTAATTTATTATTATTAAAAAATTAAAAAATTATTATTATTGTTAATTTAATAATATATTTTAAAAAATATGTCAAATGAACCCGCGCAAGAAGAAAATATTTTTAATGAAGATTTAAGTGAATTTAAATCAAATCCGAGTGATTTATTTAAAAAAGCAAATTCGTATTTCAATGAAAAAAAATTCGAAGAAGGAATTTATATTTTAGAACAAGCAATAAAATTTGCTATTGAATTGTATGGAAATGAAAATGATATTAGAGTAGCTAAATTTTTAGTAAAATATGCAAATGGCATAATTCGTAAATTAAATGAAAATGAAGAAATATTAAATATTCAAGAAAATGATTTAGAACAACAAAATAATAATAATGATGAAGAAGAAGATCAAAAAGTAGAAAATAATAATAATAATGAAGAAGATGAAAAAGAAGTTGATAATAATAATAATAACATTAATAATAATATTAATCAACCTAAAGAAAAAATAAAAACAGAAGAACAATATTCAGATGAAGAATATGCTTATGCGAATTTAAAACAAGCTTTAGAAATATATCAAAATTATTTAACAAAATTTGACGAAATCGAACCTGAAAAATTAGAAAAAAACGTATTAGATTATTATAATGAACTTTGTGATTGTTATTCAAGTTTTGCTGATTTAGAGCAAGAAAAAAGTGATTTTAAACATGCGAATGAATATTATGAAAAAGCGATTTTTTATGAAAAAAAATATGGTAAAAAATTTTCTAGAAATTTAGCTAGTTTATATTTTTTACAAAGTCAAGTTTTAGATTTTAATCCTAATAAATGTTTTATATGTCTTTTAAGAGCAAAATACATTATGGAATTTCATTTAAAAAACGAGATTGAAAAATTAAATAAAAATTTTAATATTTTTTTTGATGAAAAAATATTATCAAAAGAAGATGTTAAAATTGATGATGAAATTATATTTAAAAATAGAAAAATTATTGAAAGTGATGAAATGAAAGAATTATGTAAAAATAATGATAATATTGATGAATTAATTGCGATTATTAATGATTTAACACCAAAAATTGAAGATGTTATTTTAGAATTAAAAGAATATGATTTGTATTTAAAAGAAAAAAATAAAATGAAAATTGAAAGTGAAAAAGTGAATAAATTTGAAGATGTTGATTTGAATAAAATTGAAGAAATTTCACCTTCTATTTTAAAAAGAAAAAAAAAACGTGATGAAAATATTGAAAATTCTAATGAAAATAATAATAATAAATAAAATTAATTTGTATTTTTATTAATATTTATAATTTTAATAAATATTTTAAAATTAGTTTAAATTAATTATTATGTTTAAATTAATTTCGCATAATAAATCAAAATCTTTTTCTTCTTTAGCTACAACTGAACGAAGTAAAAGTTTTATTATTTATAATAAAAAGAAAAATTTTGAAAATATTTTTAAAAATAAAAAAAGAGTTTTAGAAGAAATTTTAAAAAATTTAAATGTTAATTTAAATGAATGTAATAAATTAAATTCAAATAAATCTGTTAATAATTTATTAAATTCGAATAAAAATTATAATAAAATTTTTAATGATAATGTAATAAAAATTTTAAAAGAAAATGATTATTATGATAAAAAATTTTCTATTAATAATAATAATAATAATAATTTTTATATAAAAAGTTATTTAGATAAAAACAATAATAATAATAACAATAAAATAAAATATTATTATAATTATAAAGGAGAATTATTATCAAATTTTAGTAAATTAAAATACATTTATCCACCTAAAAAAATTGTAACTAATTCCAAAAAAAAAAATAGAAAAAAAACAAATTTTAGTAGTGAAAATTCAAATGTAAATTTTTTAAATGATTTATATATAATAAATAAAGATGATTCGAATAATTTAAATAAATATAAATACAATTTATTAAAAAATTTTAATGATTTTATAGAAAATTCCGAAAAATTTAATAATTATTATGAATGTAATTCAAAAATTAAAGATGATATGATTAAACAAAAAGTAGGAATTAATTATCCAGGAAATTTAATATTATTAAAAGAAAATTTAGAAAAATATAATAGTAATTTTGATGTAATTCAACCCAATTGTTTTAAAAAATATTTCAAAAAAAAAATTCATGTTCCTTTAAATTCATTTTTACCCAAACCAAAAATAAAAAATTTTAGTTATTTTCCTATTAATAAAATTTATAATGATAATAATCTTTTATTATGAATAAAAAGATTAATTTTATATTATTAGAAAAATTATGTTTAAAAACATTATTAAAAAATATTATTATTTATATAAATATTATTTAAAATATTTTTTTAAGTAAATGAACTAGAACTTTCTTTTGAATTATATTTTTTAGTTTCATCATAACTATTGCTTAATGAACTACTACTTTCTAAATGATTTTCTTTATAATAATTTTTAATATAATTTATATTATTATTAATATAACCAACATTTTTTATTTTACTATAATCAAAATCATCAATTTCTTTATTAATATTAATTTTTTTTTCTTTAATATTATTATAATTATTATTATTATTATTATCGTTAATTAAATGTTTTTCTTTTAAATTATAAGTTTTTGTTCTGCTTCTTTCATAATTTTTTTTATATTGTTTTAAATATTTATATTTTTCATTTGGAATTTTATTTTTGCTTTTACTATGATGATGATGATGTTTATGTAAATGAACATGTGAAAATTTAATTTCATTTCTTTTAATTCTATTATCAAAAGGAATTTTTTTATTAAATCCCACAAAATTTCTATTATCAAAAGGAATTTTTTTAAAATGTTTGATTTTTTTATTATAGTAAAATTTATTATTAAATTTATTTTCATAATTTTTATAATAATCATAATAATCTTTTCTCATTTCTTCTTTTACTTTAAATTTATTGTATTTATAGCTATTTGCATATTCAACTTTTAATGTATAAATTTTTTTATTATCAAACCAATCTAAATATTCTTTTTCTTCAGTTTCATAGCTAATTAAACCAAATTCAACTGCTTTTTTTGCGCTTTCGCATTTTTCATATTTCAAAAAGCAAAAACTTTTTTTAAATCCTTCGACATTTTTTGGCCATTCTAATTTAATAATTTTCCCAAATTTCGAAAAAATCTCAAAAATTTTTTTTTCATTCGCTTCGAATGGAATATTTTTAATAAAAATCGTACGATTATTTTCATTTTCATTTAAATTAAACGTTTTATTTAAATTTTTACTATCATTAATATTTAAATTTCGAACTAAATCGATTTTATTAAGAATTTTTTCATTTTCTCTATAAAAAACTTTTTTCGCATTTGTAATATCAATTTCAACATCGAATTCTCTTGAACTCAAACCAAAAGAAATTTTTTTTCCATTTGATAATTTATAAGGAACATTTGCTTTAATTTTAATATTGTTAATTTTCGTTCCATATTTTGAATTTAAATCAATTAAAATAATTCCTAATTTTTCATCAATAATTAAAACAGCATGAAAACGCGAAATTGATAAATGATGTAAAATAACATCATTAAAAGAAAGTTTTCCAATTTTATACAAATTTTTTCCTTTTAATTCAATGTGATCGATGATTGTATTGTTTTTTCGAATGGTGAATTTTATTATAGGCAAAAGAAGAAAATCATTTACTAAATTAAATGAATTATTAATCCAATTTATAATTTCATGTGGAAAATAATTATTATTATTTACATTATCGATATTGTTATTATTATTATTATTTTCGTTAATGTTGATGAATAAATTTTTTTTATCATAAATTAAATCTTCTCGAATTTTTGTTAAAATTCTTCCTAAATTATTTTCTCCTTTTCCTTTATAAACTCCCCAAAATAAATTTTTTTCATTGTATTCTAAAAGAGTATTAATTAATTCTCTATTTTCAGTTAATATTAATTTTTCTGAAATTTCTTTGTTTCTTCGAAATTTGTCTCGAACTAATTTTTCCATAATTTGAAATTTTTTATTTTCCCAATTTTCAGGGTCTTTTATTCTATAAGCTAAACTTAATAAATTTTGGAAATTTTCGCAATTTAAAATTTTTTTGTGAATGTTTTTATCTTCTGTTTTATTTGCGTAATAAGCGTGTAAAACACTTTGAAATATTGAACCATCATGATAAACTGGAGTTAAATAATTGTTTGAAAGGAAAGAAAAATAACCAGTGAAATAATCAATTTTTGTGTTTTTTTTATTTGATATTAAAATTGTGGAAAGTTTTTCGTATTCATTTTCGATTTTTTGGTTTGTGTCTAAACGATCGATTGTTTTGAAAAGAGATTCTTTTATTTCTTTATTGTTTAATAATGACATTATTTAAATTAATATTTTAATTTATTTATAATCTAAATTTAATATTTTTTTTTTATATGATGATATTTTTTTTATATTTAAAAAATTACTATTTATTATAATATTAAATTATGATGAATTTTAAATAAAATTAAAATTGGGGATTGGGGATTGGGGATTGGGGATTGGGGAT
>JAEEGK010023799.1_pt1 | contig 12744 bp, 9 predicted proteins | sample 8958771 | NCBI WGS metagenome assembly JAEEGK01 (sample SAMN16246547, study PRJNA631951) | gut metagenome | biome: gut microbiome; feature: rumen; material: SC-attached | host: Bos | place: Iran: Karaj | collected 2018-10 | reverse complement strand
AGGTCAATGCAGACCTGATGAAAAAGACAGGCAACCCCAAGTGCAAGTTTATGCACTGCCTTCCTTCGTATCACAATCTGGAGACCAAGGCCGGCCGCGACGTTTATGAGAAGTTCGGCTTGAACGGCATCGAGGTCACCGAGGACGTATTCGAAAGCGAGAACAGCATCGTCTTCGACGAGGCCGAGAACCGTATGCACACCATCAAGGCCGTCATGGTGGCCACTTTGGGCGACTAAGGAGACGACACTTCCAAGTGTCGCAGCCAACACTACACTAAACCAACGCTTGGAAGCGTTGGCTCCAAAAAAGAAAGGAACCTCGAATTCGAGGTTCCTTTCGTGTTATCAGGAGGTGACACTTCATAGTGTCACAACCAGCATATAACCAACGCTTGGAAGCGTTGGCTCCTATCAATGTCTCACAATCACGCGCTGGTTGCTGACCGTGCCGTCGCTCTGGCGGATGTTGAAGAAATACGTGCCGTTGCTGTATTGGCTCAGGTCCACGTTGAGCATCATGCTGTTGGCAGGAATGGTCTCCACCAAAACACCCATCATGTTGTAAACCATCACGCTCTCGATGCCGTTAGCACTCTCGATGCGCACCTGGCCGTTGGCGGGGTTAGGATAGACTTTGGCCGTCGATGAAAGCTCGGTGACGCTCAGCAGTTCGCCGTCGATTTCCACCAAGAACTCCACGGTTCCGGCATTCGATTCCACCTTGACAACCGTGCTGGCAACACTTCTGTTCAGATCTTCCGTGTTGGGTTCCAACTTTATTATCAAGTTTTCACCAAAATTCAGCGTGTAAGGCAATTCATTGGTTGTGATGTACAAATACGGCACACCAGTCGGATTCTCGACCTCTTCAACCAACTGAATCTCGATGGGATTCTCGGTGTTGTAGTTGGCATTGGTCACAGCAACTTCAACAGAAGGATGCTCCACATCCAGCATGACTTCGGCAGCACCATTGATAACCAATCCCATGTCTTGCAAATTGCTTGACACAGAAGCAAGAACTTTAACCGAACTCATGTCGCCAGCATACTTAGCAACCACACCTGCGACATAGAACACACCAGATTCACCTTCAAACGAATACTCGGTTTCGGTAGTGTTTTCGGCCACCAAAACATTGTTGACATACACATCATATCCGATAGGATTGCCATTGGCAGGGGCATCCCACGAAGCCACCAATGTTCCTCTATTCATTTCGGTCAATGTCAGATTCTCGACGGGATAAGGATGCACATCGGTGTATTCGTAGGCATAACGGCTGTTGAAGATTTCTTGTGTGCTATAGTTCTGTACCCAGATGGAGACTTCGAGGTCGCTCATTTCCTCGACATGGGTTCCCGACATGTCTTGCGTGAATTCCAAATGTTGCAGTTCGCCGGTAACAAAATCAACCGTAGTACCTTGAGCATCGGGCAACATCTTCATGAAAATGTGGTGGAACACAGTTTCGCCGTTGCTTCCCACATTACCGTGGGTTTCCTTCTCGTTCACAGAGATGTAGATACGGGCATTGGCATCAATGTAAGGCATAATGTCAGCCAAGACCGTAATGTTGTTGCCTTCAACCGAGAACGAGCCTTTGATGTCCATGAAAGCTGTGATTTCGGCATGTTGGTCGAATTGGTTTTGTACATTGTTGAAGTTCAAAGACTCAGCATCAAGGAAAGCCATAGGAACAGCATTCACGCTATAGTAGGTACGACGCACGCCGCCTTCTTCAGTGTAGTACGGGTCACCGTTTCCGGGCCAGTTCATCTGGTATTTGGTGTAGGTGTAACGGCCTTCGTTGTTGTTGCAGAAGTTGTGCATCATGTTGTTAGGTTGCACGCACGGAGCGCAGGTTGATGAGGAGAAGTGCTCAATCATAGGCTTGCGTTCGGCAGAGCCTATAGCCACGCTAACGGTTTTCGAGAGCGTATTGTTGCTCGGGTCATCATCGGGTTGGCCATTGACCAAGTTGATGCTGTAGTTGACGATGTAGCTTCCGGGAGTCAACAGGGTTGGGGTCGTGAAGTTCAAGGTCGCGGTGCCGAGTGAGGGAACATTGACCGTGAAGGTCTCGGTGACAGGCTCCATGCCTTCCACTTCATAGGTAGCTTCAACAGAGGTTACGGTGGTGGTACCATAGCTGAAGACCGTCATGCCGAATGAAGTCTCGCCGCTACCGATGAAACTGGGAAGTGTAGCAGCTGAAGCGCCGAGGTCGAGATCCTCGAGCGTGAAGACCACGATGTCATCAAAGAACCAATCGTTGATGTTGTAGCTGCTGCCGTTGAAGAAGATGCAGAATTGCACACTGGCTTGACCCATATCGGGAGTGCTGATTTCCTGACTCACCGACCACGAATTGCTGGTGCTGTAGCCTTGGCTCCAACCTTGGTTCCAAGTGGTGCCTCCATCAGATGACGTGGCTACGCCGATGGTGTTGCTGCCCGTGTAATTGTCAAGGGCATGCTTAAACGAGAAAACGACACTGCTGATACCAGTCAAATCGATGGCGGGAGAGACGAGTCGCGTCATGCCATTGAATTGAGGGCTCCACGTGAGGTGCATTTCATTGGGTTCTCCTCCAGCGTTGTTGGTGGCCGAAACCGACCAGTTGCTCGGTTGTCCATTAATGGACCATCCCGCGGGCATGGTTGAGCCATCGAAAGATTCCTGCAGCAAAACCGCGCGGTTTTGTGCCATCATTGCCGTTGCAAAAAGCATTGCGAAGGCAAAAAGTAAGGTTTTCTTCATAGTGTTAAAATTTTAATGTTTAGATAATTAGATTAGATTTTACGGTGCAAAAATAAGAACAATTTGAATAAAGACTATTAGTTAGGTGAAAAAATCATCATCAAATTAACAACAAAACTCCAAAAACCACCACCAGCAAAAAACTATGCTTCACCTGCCTGCCCAAAAACGGGTCGAGTTTTTTAGGTGCTTTTTTTCTAAATCAATCTATCCTTTTCTTTTTCTTTGTATTTTTGTAGTCTAAAAATTATCGTTTATATGAACAATTATAATCTAGGTTTCATTTCTAATGAAGACATCTATAATCATGTTAAGGCAACCGTTCTTCAGTATCGTCGTAGCATTAACTTGAAAGAGTTTAATCATAATATCATTGACCCAATAAAATTGACATTTGATGCTAAAATATATGGACAATCAATGAAACAAACCATTGAATCAGAATGTATTCGTCAAATTGATAAAACAAATAATAACCGTATTGGCTATTTCCATCAAAATATGTTCCGTTTTGCAGGTCACGGTTGGGTTGTTCCAGAAAATGGAGAACAAGGTGGATTTGATGTTTTGAATGACGAGCTTCACATCTATGTTGAAATGAAAAACAAGCATAATACTATGAATGCTGCAAGTGCATCGGATACTTATGTAAAAATGCAAAGCAAAATACTCCATGATGACCGAGCCACGTGTATGCTTGTTGAGACTATTGCTAAGAAATCACAAGATGAAATTTGGGAAATTACAATAAATGAAAATGGGCGAAAACAAAAGTATTCCCATCAGCAAATACGAAAAGTGTCCATGGATAAGTTTTACAACATAGTATTTAATGATAACAAGGCTTTTTTCAAACTATGCAAAACTTTGCCAACGATATTAGACGATGTCATAGCCGAAGATGATTCTATTAGGTTGCAGAATACGGTATATGAGGAACTTGATAAAACAGATTTCTATAAAAGCCTCTATTTACTCGCATTTAAAACATACGAAGGATTCGAAAACTTTTAATAATGCATACATTTATTTCAGCAACAAATCTCGCCGATATTTTAGGAACCTCTTTAGCCACAGTACAAAAATGGGGTGAAAGTGGGGCATTTCCATATCACACCAAGAAAGGCAAAAAAGGATTCTATATGGAGGATCTCACAAATATCCCTCCCATAAAGCAAATGCTTGAAACCCATTGGGATGAAGAGTTTTATGTTGCTCCTTTACGTGATTTTACCTCTGTCGAATTATTTGCTGGTGCAGGTGGATTGGCTCTTGGTATGCATTTGGCTGGTTTTAGAAATGTTTTGCTAAATGAAATTGAACCTATGGCTTGTCAAACACTTCGCAAAAACCATCCTGAATGGAATGTGTACGAAGATGACATTCGCCAAGTGGATTTCACACCTCTTCGTGGCCATATCGATTTTTTGTCAGGTGGTTTCCCATGTCAGGCATTTTCGTATGCAGGCAAAAAAGGCGGATTAAATGATACAAGAGGCACTTTGTTTTTTGAACTTGCCCGTGCAGTTAAAGAAATACAGCCTAAAGTATTTATGGGGGAAAATGTAAAAGGTCTTCTTTCACATGATGATGGAAAAACATTGGAGGTCATCAGAAATGCTATTGCTGAATTGGGGTACACTTTAGTAGAGCCAAGGGTTTTGAAAGCAATTATGTATCAAGTTCCACAAAAACGAGAACGACTGATCCTGATAGCTATTCGTAACGATATAGCTCAACAAGTAGCTTTTCGTTGGCCTGATCCATATAAACGCGTGATGACTTTAAGAGATGCTTTCTATAAAGGAAATTTGTTTGCCAAAGATGTTCCAGTTTCGGAGGGTCAAACATATCCCGAAAAGAAGGCCCGTGTCATGAGAATGGTTCCCGAAGGAGGTGATTGGCGTGATTTGCCAGAAGAAGTCCAAAAAGAATATATGGGTGGCAGTTTCTATTTAGGTGGAGGAAAAACAGGCATGGCTCGGCGTTTAGCTATGGACGAGCCTTCGTTAACTCTTACTTGTGCACCCGCTCAAAAACAAACGGAACGTTGTCATCCAATTGAAACCCGTCCGCTTACTGTCCGTGAATATGCACGTATCCAGACTTTTCCTGACGATTGGCAATTTGAAGGTAGTTTATCTGATCAATACAAACAGATAGGTAATGCCGTTCCTGTTAATCTTGCATTTGCCATCGGCCGATCCTTAATAAGATTGTTCAATGATATAGATGCTTTACAACCCGAAGAAAGCCATTTCGAAGAAGCCAATGAGATTGCGCATAATATGATTCCACCACAGTTATTTGCCTTGAATCTCTTTGACGTGCAAAAAGAGTACCCCAATGAAATCATCGTCAATCCGTTCATCGAAGACGACATTAAACTAGATGCAACAAAGCATGTTTTAGTCAGTTTGGTGAAAAATGACAATATTGCTTCATACAACAACCAATCTGCGAAATTATACTACACTGGTACTAAATTCCCTTCAACAGTCAAGCTAAATGAATTGTATTATTTTATGCCTTATACAAAGGGGAAAGGCATTCGCGACCTGTATTTAATTAAAGTGGCAAGGGTTGGAACAAAGCACGAAGTAAGAAAAGACTCAAATGACCGTGATTTACGGCTGATTTTTGAGATAGAATACATTAAACCGCTTTTTGACGATTATATCCCATTCCGATTAAAAATATGGAATACTTTTACTGACATAACGATGGATAAGGTATTGGAAATGACCAATGCTTTATCATCAGTTAAATGAGCAAGAGAATCCCATATATCACCACCAGCAAAAAACTATGCTTGACCTGCCTGCCCAAAAACGGGTCAAGCAACTCGGGTTTAGTCTTCTTGATGGCGATTAAATCTTTGATGAATAGGATGGAAAGCAATAAGAAAAGGTAGGAACACCATGCGGCATGATGCAAAACGAGATAAACAGCGAGGCAGACGAAAGCCCCAACGATGAGCAGGCAATGGTAAATGAAAGCCTTTTTCAGGCCTAACTTCACCACAAGGCTATTCTTGCCCGAGGCCTTGTCGTTCTCATAGTCGCGCATGTTGTTGATGTTGAGCACTGCATTGGAGAGAAAGCCCATGGCCGAGGCGGGCAACAAGACACTGAAATCGAGCGATTTTGTGGCCAAATAAAAGGTTCCCGCCACGGCTGCCCAGCCGAAAAAGAGGAAGCAGTACAAATCGCCCAAGCCACGATAACCGTAGGGACGCTTGCCCAATGTGTAGAACAAAGCCGCCAATACTGCCCCTATGCCCAATGCCGCGAAAACAGCCAGTTCTTGCCAAGTCAGTTTGGCGAAAACAAAAATCAATAAGGCTCCAAAAATCAGGCATAAAGCCGCAGTGATGGCCAATCCGCGTTTCATTTCCTGTTCGGTGATGGCGCCGCTCTGCATCTCGCGCTGAGGGCCAACACGCTTGGCGCCGTCGGTGCCTTTCTTGAAGTCGCCGTAGTCGTTGGCGAGGTTGGAGAGGATCTGGAGCAGGATGGCTGTAAGGGCAGCAAAAACTACGACAAGACAGGGCTGACCCTTCGACGGGCTCAGGGACCTTAGCTGGTCAAAGGCCAAAAAACCTCCTAGCAGCACTCCTGAAAAAGAGAGCAGCACCGTCCTCGAACGGGCTGCTCTAATCCAACTATTTAACTTTGCCATAATATTTTGGTATTGCCTTCGGCAAGAAATCGTTCAAAAATCAATCTTTAAAATCTTTCAAAATCTATGTTTTTAATTTTCAATAGATTTTATAAAGATTTTGATAGATTTAACTTCGTTGAATACTGCGTATTTCTTTGCGAAGCGAATTCCATAAAAACTATCTCCGGCGGCCTCCACCGCGGCGGCGAGGCGAGTAGTAATCGTTGTCATCATAACGGCTGGCGCCACGGCGACCACGGCCTGAGTCTCTCGATGAAGACCTTGATGAACCGCCTCTCGACGAACCGCCTCTTGAACTGCCACCTCTCGATGAGCTGCTTTTTGAAGAACTACCGCTGCTCTTTTTGGCACCAAAGCCACGCTCAGCGTTGCGCTGCTTGCGGCTCGGACGGTCATCATCATCGATGAAGATGTCAATGTCGTCCAAATGCTCTCTCCAGTCAGGGTCGAGCCATTCGCGACCGTCGCGTGAGCGTTCCGACTTGTAGAAGGGTTTGTCGTCGTCGAAGTCCTTCTTTTTCTTCTTCGATTTTTTCTCGAAGAAGTCGTCGTCGTGCTTTTCACGCTTCTCGCGGAATTCGTCACGCTTGCGGTCGTCGCGGTCGCGGCGTTCCTTGCGTTCTTTCTTCTCGCTGCTCTTCTTGCGCTCGGGCTGTTCCTTGGCCACCTCCACCACGATACCACGCGGGTTGTTGTGCGGATCGGCAAAGCAGTCGAGAATCATCGGGACGAAACTCTCTTCCACATCAACGTAAGAATAGTCTCCAAAGAGATCGATGCGGCCAATAGGGATGTTCTTCGAATGGGTGACGTCGTTGATTTTGCCGATGATCTTCTGCGGCAGGATGTGGTCGTTCTTGCCCATACCGAAGTAGAGGCGTTTCATGGTCTCGTCACGCAGTTCACGTTCTTTCTTGAGCTCCTTGCGGTCTTTCTTCTCGTCTTTTTCGTTGACATTGAGGTCGACGGCATCCTTGTAGTATTCAAGGAAACGGTTGAAGTTGAGCGCCACCATGCGGGTGATGAGTTCCTCGCGGCTCATCCAATCCAGCTTGCGGAACACGACAGGCAAGTAATCGTCGATTTCCTCACTATTGATGTTGACATGCTCGATACGGTCGATATGGTTGAAGAGCTGTTTCTCGCACACCTCCTTACCCGTTGGAATCATGGCCTTCTCGAAGGGACGGCCTACAATCTTCTCAATCTGCTTGATCTTGCTCTTCTCGCGCAAGTTGATGAGGCTGATGCAGATACCACGCTTGTCGGCGCGACCAGTACGACCGCTGCGGTGCACATAGGTCTCAATGTCGTCGGGCAGGTTGTAGTTGATGATATGCGTCAATTCCTTCACGTCGATGCCACGGGCGGCCACGTCGGTAGCCACCAGCAGTTGCAGGCTGCGTTTGCGGAAGTGGTCCATCACATTGTCGCGCATGCCTTGCGAGAGGTCACCATGCAATGCGGCGGCGTTGTAGCCGTCTTGGATGAGGTTGTCGGCAATCTCCTGGGTCTCCAGCTTGGTGCGGCAGAAAATGATGCCATAGATGGAAGGCGTGTAGTCGATGATGCGTTTCAGCACCGCGTAACGGTCCTTGGCGGCCATCATATAGTAGATGTGGTCGACGTTGACAGTGCCGCTGTTGCGTTCGCCAACGGCCACCTTCACGGGGTCGGTCATGTACTTGTTGAGGATGGCTTCCACCTCCTTCGGCATGGTGGCCGAGAACAGCATGGTGTGGCGACCTTCCTTGGGCATGTACTCGAGGATGTCGTCGACTTCCTCTTGGAAGCCCATGTTGAGCATCTCGTCGGCCTCGTCGAGGATCATCGTCTTCACGTTGCTGAAGTCGACGCGGTTGCGGCGGATCATATCGCGCAGACGACCTGGCGTGGCCACGATAATCTGCGGTTTCTTGGCTAAGTCTTTAAACTGAAGTTCGATGCTGGCACCGCCGTAGACAGGCACAATCAGGATTTCGGGGATGTACTTGGCATAGTTGCGCAAGTCTCTGGTAATCTGCATACAAAGCTCACGCGTTGGACAAAGAATCAACGCTTGGACACAACGTTGCGTCTCGTCGATTTTGTTCAACAAGGGCAAGCCGAATGCGGCAGTTTTACCCGTTCCCGTCTGTGCAAGGCCCACGAAGTCAACATCTTTCTCCAGGAGCACAGGAATCGTCTTTTCCTGGATGGGCATAGGATTCTCGAACCCCAGCTCCTTAATAGCCCTCAGCAGAGCGGGATTCAATCCAAAATCTGTAAATTGTGACATGAAATAAAATTATGGTGTTTAAATGAGGCTGCAAAAGTAGTAATAATTAACGAATTAGACGGTAATTATTTTCGTTTTGGCACTAAAAACGCATATTTATGCTTGTTTTTCCATATTTTTGCACCTCGAAAATGAATCGCAAGGCACTACTCATATTGGTTTTCCTAATTCTGACGGTTTCGCTTTTCTTCTGTGGAAGAAGGTGCAGCCATCATAAGGATGTCGTTATTAATACCGACAGCCTCTTCTTCAACCTGAACAAGGAAATCGTGGACAAACGCGCCAAAATGGCCGACAATGTGTTCAGCAACATGAGTCGTGCAGGCTTGAACGGCGTTGTGCTGTATGCCGAACAAGGTGAGATTGTCTACGAAAACACATTCGGTTGGCGTGACCTGAGCAAACGACAAAAAGATTCGTTGCGTATCGATGATGCCTTCCAGCTCTCTTCGGATTCCAAAATGTTCACCGCCGAAGCCATCATGCTGTTGAAAGCCCAAGGCAAGCTGGATTACGACGACGATGTCAGGAAATTCATCCCCGAGCTGCCTTATGAAGGGGTCACGATAAGGATGCTCCTCACCCACCGCTCAGGTTTGCCACGCTACGACTCGATGGCCGATGCATATTGGCCCGACCGTAAAAAACCGTTTTCCAACGAAGCGTTGATTAAGTTGCTGGTCTTGAAAACGCCTAAACCCTATGGCCAGCCAGGTGCAGCGTATTTCTACAACAACATCAACTATGCGCTGCTGGCTTCGGTGGTCGAAAGGGCAAGTGGCAAGCATTTCGAGGACTTCATGAAAGAGAACATTTTTGAGCCGCTTGGCATGACGAATTCCTACATCTATTCGATGCGTTACGATACGGCGGTATCGTTTTATATGCCCGTCAAGGCGCACGGTCACGACATCTACAAGAAAGGTCCCGTGAAAGCCCAAAACGACTACTTGAACGGCGTGATGGGCGACAAGATCATGTTCTCGACGGTGGAAGACCTTTGGAAGTTCAACCAAGCTTTGGACGCCAACCAGCTGTTACCCGACAGCCTGCAAGCCGAGGCCTTCAAGCCCAGCTCGCCCGAGTGGAAAAACAACGAGAACTATGGCTTCGGCTGGCGTATGACCAAAGAACATCCTGGTGCTTATTTCCACTATGGTTGGTGGAAAGGCTACCGCAGTGCCATCATACGCGACGTGAACAAAAACCGCTTTCTCGCCCTACTGACCAACACCACTTACAATTTCCCGCCAGATGTGATTTGGGATTTTGTTTGCGATACTACAGTGCAACTCCCAGAAGCCCAGTCATTGCCTCAATAAAAAAACGCAGAGAAGCCCTTCCCTGCGTTTAAGTTGTTTTCATCCGATACCTATTTTGTCGGATTGACAATCCGACAAAATAAAACCTTCAGAATTGTATTTTGCTCTACGTCTTTACTTCACCACCAACTTGAATCCTACGCCATGCACATTCTGGATGTCGACATTCGGATCGTCCTTAAAATACTTGCGCAATTTGGTAATGTAAACATCCATCGAGCGCGCATTGAGGTAAGTGTCCTCCTCCCAAATCTGCATTAAGGCATTGGAGCGTTCCAGTGTGTTGCCCATGTTTTCACACAACAACAACAAAAGGTCTGCTTCTTTTGAAGTCAGTTTCTTGGCCTCGTCGCCTTTGGTGAGTAAATGACGTGGCGAATCGAAGGTGAAACTGCCCAGCTGATAAACAGAGGGTTTGGCTTGCACATAAGTGCATCTGCGGTGAATCGCATTAAGACGGGCCAGCAGCTCATCCATACTAAAAGGCTTTGTGATGTAATCGTCGGCACCTATGCGGAAACCTTCCAAAATATCATCCTGCTCTTTTTTTGCCGTAAGAAAAACAATCGGCATGGAAGGGTTGTTCATTTTGATTTGCTTGGCCAATGTGAAACCATCCATCACTGGCATCATTACATCAAATAAACAAAGGTCGTATTCATAATTATTGAAGCTGTTCAGGGCTTCCTGACCATTTGAACACAATGTGGTGAAAAGACCTTTAGAGTCAAGAAAAGCTTTGAGAATCATTCCCAAATTCTTGTCATCTTCGGCTAATAAAACTTTAATTTGTGACATAAAAATAAAATTGAATAGAAAAATAGTTACTTGATTAAGCGAGTTGAAATATAGTGTACTCTTTTAGTTTGAAAAGGTGTTGCAAAAATAAGAATTCCAACAAAATAAAAACGAAAAAACTCAAAAAAAATTGTTGCATGAACAGTCTTTTTTATTTCTGTCCTTTTTTTTTCATATCTTCGCAGCATCATCAATAAAAACAAAAATCATGAAAATCGACCTTAGTCACGTTACGCCTTTTTTGGATAAGGCTTTAGAAAAATCATTAGAATCAAGAATATCAGTAATTTACGAAACCATTTACAAAAAGACTGGTGCCGGAAACGACTTCCTCGGCTGGGTGAACCTGCCCTCAGAAATCGATGAGAGTCTGCTGGCCGACATCGAGAAAACGGCTGCCGACCTGCGCAAAAAGTCGGAGATTTTTGTCGTCATCGGCATCGGAGGCTCCTATCTCGGCGCCCGTGCCGTCATCGAAGCCTTGCAAAACCACTTTGCACCGCTCACTGGCGAGAAGCCGCTCATCGTCTATGCCGGCCATAACATGAGCGAGGACTACCTCCACGACCTGATGGCCATCCTCGACAAGAAGGACTATTCGCTGGCCGTCATCTCCAAGTCGGGCACGACGACGGAACCCGCCATCGCCTTCCGTATCCTCAAGCAACACATCATCAACAAATATGGCGAAAAAGAAGCCGCCTCGCGCATCATTGCCATCACCGACAAGGCCCGTGGCGCTTTGAAGCAACTGGCCAACGTGAAAGGCTATAAGACTTATATCGTCCCCGACGATGTGGGCGGCCGTTTCTCGGTGCTCACTCCCGTGGGTCTGTTGCCCATCGCTATGGCAGGCATCGACATCCGCGCTTTGGTGAAGGGTGCCGTCGAAATGGAAAAGCAATGCAAGGCCAACCCGACCCTTGACAACCCCGTTTCGCAATATGCCGTGGTGCGCCAAGCCCTCTACGCCCAAGGTCTGACCAACGAGATTATGGTGAACTATGAGCCGCGTCTGGTGTATTTCAGCGAATGGTGGAAGCAGCTCTACGGCGAGAGCCATGGCAAACAGCACAAAGGCATCTTCCCCGCTTCGGTCACCTTCAGCACCGACCTCCACTCCATGGGTCAGTACATCCAGGACGGTCTGCGCAACCTCTTCGAGACGGTGATTTCCGTCGAGAACTCGAATCATGAGCTCCGCATCCCGATGGAAAATGAAGACCTCGACCAGCTTAACTACATCGCTGGCAAGCGCATCAGCGAGGTAAACCACAAGGCTGAACTCGGCACCGTGTTGGCCCACGAAGACGGTGGCGTGCCGAACCTACGCATCGTCATCCCCGAAGTCTCTGAAAAGGTCCTCGGCGAGCTGATTTATTTCTTCGAGATGGCTTGCGCCGTCAGCGGCTACATGCTGGATGTGAATCCTTTCGACCAGCCTGGTGTGGAAGCCTACAAGAAGAATATGTTTGCGCTCTTGGGCAAGAAAGGATTTGAGGAACAGACGGCGAAATTGAATGAAAGATTAGGTTTGTGATAATAGAAACAAATCTAACATAAATCTTGTCGTAAATCGTTTTGCAGCGCTTTGCGTCACTGCGAAGCACGAAGCAGTCCAGACAAAAGCTCTTTCTCTGGATTGCTTTACTCCGTTTGTATTGACGCGAAGCGGCAGAATGGACATTACAATTTGTAATAGATTTGTGGCAGATTTGTTTCCAAAAAGAAAAATTGATTAGTTTTGCAGCCTCAAAATATAGATAACACCTAAAATGGACGTACCCAAAGACGACGTAAACTCACAGTTTACCTTCACCTACGACGACATCAAAGGCACCGTGCATGTGGTTGACCACCAAACGGGCGAAGAATATGACCTCTTAAAGGAAGACAC
>JAEEGK010023798.1_pt1 | contig 12745 bp, 6 predicted proteins | sample 8958771 | NCBI WGS metagenome assembly JAEEGK01 (sample SAMN16246547, study PRJNA631951) | gut metagenome | biome: gut microbiome; feature: rumen; material: SC-attached | host: Bos | place: Iran: Karaj | collected 2018-10 | reverse complement strand
TAAAAGACTTTTAAATAAAAAAATAATGATTCTATAGATTTTTAAATATTCCAAAATAATTTATGAATTATAATTCAAGGAGAAAAAATCAATTAAAAATTAAATTTATTTTTCAAAATCTTATATAATATCAATAATTATATTTAAAATTAATTTTAAATAATTAAATAGATTAATATAATTATTACATATATGATATAAATGTTAAAAATCTTATTATAACAAAAAATATTATATTTGATTTATAATCCTTTTGAATAGAGAAAATATATTTATTTCAATATATAAAAAACATTAAATAATATAAAATAATTTAAATATATTTTATATATTCAAATAATTATTTAGATCTTAATAAAAAATTTGATAAAAATTTATTAATTTTTTGTTTAAATTATATAGATATTATTTTGCTATAATTTAATATATAAATATAAAATTATACCAAAAACAAAAAACATGTTTAAAACAACAGGAAGATTAAATGTGAATTTAGAACGTTCATTTTCACCAGAAGCTTCATCTGATATATACAATTTAAGAAAAACAGATGCAAATTTATTGTCTTATATCTATTCCCAAGACCAAATTAATCCAGAAGATAGTTCATTAATTCACGATTCCTTAATTAAAAATTCAACATTACAAAATGAAAAAGAATCAAAATATATTTCAAGAATTTCTAAAAGACCTTTAAAATTGAATATGAAAAGAAAAATAAATTTTGAAGAAAAAAAATATGATAATTATTATTTACCAAATGATGGTGCATTTACTAGACTAATTGGAGAAGTATCTTCTTCTTTTATGGAAAATATTAAAAAAAAACCTGATTTACAAGAAAGAAAAAGTACAATAAGTAAATATTTAATTAAAGCTCCTGCTTACGAACATAAAAAAAGAGTAAAGTCAATTTCAGAAAGAAAAGATATTGATTTAAGATTTTTTTCTCCTTCAAATCAAAGACATCCTTCTCTTTATAAAAATGAATATAAAAATAAATCTAAAAATAAATCTAAAAATAAATCTAATTATTTAAGTTCTGATAGAAAAAAAAGAGAAATAAAAGATAATGATGATTCTAAAAAAGAAGAAAAGAAAAAAATGTCAATTGAAATTTCAAAAGGAGGAGTCGTTAATTTAAATTTTAATTTATTTAAGAGAAAATATGAAGAATATAAACAAAATGAAAAAAAAATTATTTTTATTCAAAATTTTTTGAGAAATTATATAAGAAAAAGAAATGAAAATGGAAATGAATTAAATTATAAATCTGATACTTATTATAATGTTACTCATATTAAAAATTTTATTCGAATCTTTTGTAATTTATTTAAAAAAGAAAAAAAAAAATTATTAAATCATTTGAAAAAAAAAAGAGAATTTCTTCAATTAAAATTAATAAAAAAGCAATTAAATTATCATAAACCATTAATAAGACAAAAAAGAAAAGATGATTCTATTGCATCATTAAATCATATTAGTAATTTTTTTCTTCCATCAAATACTGATTCAATTCAATCATTAAAAGAAAATTTAAATCCAAAAAATAATGAATTTTTGGCTTTACCAAATGAATTTAATATTTATAATTATCCATCAAGTTTTGCTAATTTAGAATATTCAGGACAAAAATCAATTTGTTTTAAAGGAAAAAATAAAGATAAACAAAATAAAAATCAAACAAATTCTTTGAATTTAGAAGATTCAGAACATAATTCATTATATTTAAAAGATAATAAAAATGTTTTTCCTTCAAGTTTTATATATTTAGATTATTCAAAACAAAATACTTTTTCTTTTAACGGAAAAGAAAAAGATAAAGATAATAATCAATTAAATAATTCAAATTTAGAAATTTCAGAAAATAAATCATTACATTTTAAAGAAGAATCAAAAAAAAGACATTACAACACAGAACGATCTGACGAAAATCATTTATATTTTCAAGAAAAAAGAAAAGAAAATCAAATACCAACAAATAGAAATTTAGATTATTATAAACAAAATTCATTATATTTTAAAGAAAAACAAAAAACAAAATCTAATAATAATATATCTAATCAAAATCAAAATCTACATTATTTAATAGAAGAATCAAAAAAATCTGAAGAATCTCAACAAAGTTCCTTACATTTTAAAGGAAAACAAAAATTAAAACCTTATAATTATCATTCAAATAACAGAAATTTAGAAAAATCAGAAGCTAATTATTTATATTTTAAAAATAATTATCCTTCAAGTTTTAAAAATTTAGAATTTTCAGAACAAAATTCTTTCTATTTTAAGGAACAACCTAGAGAAAAACATTTTACTAATTTAAAATATTGTGAAGAAAATGATTTATTTTTTAAAGAAAAACCGAAAGAAAAACAAACAAAAAATCGATTGTTGAATTTAGAAAATTTAAATTTAAAAGAAAAAATTAAAAAGAAACAAAACAATTTAAATTTAAAAGAAGAACATAAGGAAAAGCATTTTACAAATTTGGAATATTCAAAACAACAAACTTTATACTTTAAAAAAAAAATAAAAGAAAAAGAAAAAATTAATCCATCAAGTTTTTCAAATTTAAAATATTGTGAATTAGAAGATTTATATATTAAACAAGATACAAAAGAAAAAACTTTTACAAATTTAAAATATTGTGAATTAGAAGATTTATATATTAAACAAGATACAAAAGAAAAACAAAGTACAACTCAATCAAGTTTTGCAAATTTAAAATATTCAGAACAAGATTCAATTTTTTTTAAAGAAAAACCAAAAGCAAAAAGTAAATCAAGTTTTACAGATTTAGAATTTTCAGATATTAATTTTTTAAATTTTAGAGGAATAAGAAAGAAAAGAGCAATATCAAAAGATAAAAATGATGATATGTTATATAAAAATTTATATGAAGAAGAAAATAAAATAAAAAATTATCATAAAAATTTTGGTTTTTTATATATAAGAAGAAAAGTTAATAATCTTTTTGTTAAAGCTTCAAGATCTTCTTCTTTTAAATATATACAAATGGATTATCCTGATGATAGTGATTTTATGTTTGAACCAATTCAAAAAAAATTAGAAATTAAAACTTTAGTAAATAATATTGAAATTCAAGGTAAAAAAAAAAATCCTTATTTATGGGTAAAATTACCTTTTGCAATAGAAAAAATTTATAGAAAATATATTAAAAATAGAAAAAATTGTGAATTATTTTTTAATAATTTAAAAATGGTTTCTTTATTAAATAGAGTAAAAAAAAGATTATTAAGTCAATTAGAATCAGAAGATAGAAAAATATTAAGAAATTATTTTGAAAGATATCGCTATATAATAAAAAAAATAAGAGAAAAAGAGAGAAGATTAAATTCTTTAAAAGTAAAAAATGAAATAGAAATAGAAATTGAAAGAGATATTTTTGATATATCTTTTCATAGTGCATCTTTCTTTGAAGATGAACATAATTCAATTTTAATTCCCAAATTAAAAGTTTTAACAAATTCATTTGAAAAAAAAAGAAAAAAAATAACAGAATTTAAATTAGATTCCATACCAAAACCAAGAAAAATATTTAAAAATAAATGCTATTCTACTTCAAGATCAGCAAGTCGTATTAAAAAACAATTAGCTAGAAATGAAAGAAAAAGACATAGAAAATTACATTTTTTAAGTAAAGAAGATTTAAAATATAAAAAAAATTATAAACAAGTAAAAGTATTTAAAAAAGTTTTAGATGATGTAACAGGTAAATTACATAAATTAAATGTTCCTCCAAGAAGTTTAAGTAATGTTAGTAATAATAGTAATTTAAGTAATATAAGTAATAATAGTAATGAATTTAATAAAAAAAAGAGTTTTGCAGAAATATTATTAAATGAAGATAAAACAAGTAAAATGCAAAGATTACTTAATTTCAATCAATTACATTTCTTTTTTAGATATTGGAAATCAAGAACTTTTAGAACAACTAAACCTAAATTTTATGATATTATTAAAATAATGATGAAATGTTTATTTACTGATAATATTTTTATTAAAGCTGCATTTATGGGTGAACTATTCTTTATTAAAGGGAGATATTTATTAAAATGGTATTGGAAAACTATTAAAAAAAATAAGATACCAGTAAAGAAAAAAAGTACAAGAAACAATATGTGATTTGTTTATTTATTTTTTTTAAATATAAATATTTTTTTTTTGATATTTTGAAAAAATAATAATAAGTATAATTAAAATTAATAAAATTAAAAATTAATGGATATGAATAATCATCAAAATGTACCTACTTTAAAACCAATTATTCCAATTCCAAAATTGAAATATAATGAAATTGGAATAAGAAGTGATTTAAAAGGATTTCAAATAAAAAACTTAATTGATAAAATAATATTTTTTTTAATTTATAAAAAATATCCAACAGTAACATTAAAATCAAGAGGGAAAGGAATTCAAAAATTAATATCAATAATAGATATATTACAAAGGAAAATTTTAGGTTTATATGTAAAACAAAAAACATATTCAACATCATATGTAAATAATATAGATCCAAATAAAGAAGTAAAATTACCTTGTATGGATTCAATTTTAACTCTAAATGAACCAAATGATAAAAATGAAGGTTATCTTCCATTAAGAAAAATAGAAGAATTAGAAAATAATTATATAGATCCAAAAAATCCTCCTGATTTCAGAACTATAAAAGGCAATAATAATAATAATAATTATAATTATAATTATAATAATAATTATAATAACAATAATAATTATAATAATATTAGAAGAGGAAGAGGAAGAGGAAGAATAATTAATAGAGTTAACAGAGGAAATTTAAGGTTTAGACCTGGATTTAGAGGAAGAGGGAAATTATATAATAGAGGAAATAGAGGAAAGGATTTTAAAATATTTAGAAATAATAATAATTATGGAAATTTAAATAATAATAATTTTAGTAGAAGAGGACAAATGAGAGGTAGAATTAGAAAGTTTAATAGAGGTAATAATAATATAGGATTTAGTAATAGAAATGAAGATGAAGATTATAGAGAATTTAAAGGATATAATAATATTAATAATAACTTTAATAGAAGTAGTGAAAATTTTAATTTTAATAAAAATAATAATTTTGGTAATAATAATAATTTTAAAAATATGAATAGAACTGAAAATAATTTTTATTCTAATAATAAAAATCAACCAATAAATAATAACATAAATAATTTTAGAAATATGAAAAATAATACCCCAAATAATATAAATAATAATATAACTGAAAAAAACAATAATAATAATAATAATAATAATAATAATAATAATAATAATAATAATAATAATAATAATAAAATAACTCCAAATTCAAATACTCCAAATAGAGGAAGAGGAGGAATACCAATATTAAGAGGAAGAGGTCAAGTTTTACAAATGCTTGGAAGGGGATTACCAATGAGAGGAAAAATAAATTCTAATGAAAATGAAAATGGAATAAATAATTCAAATGGAAAATAGTTTTTTAACTCTAAATAATTTTATTATTTAATTCAACAAAGTCCCCAACAAAAGAATATCATTAAATAGAAAAAAAAAAAAGAAATAAATAAATATAAAAAATAAATAAAAAATTAAATAAAATAAATAAACAACCAAAAAAAAAAAATAACTAAAATATTAAATAATTTTCAAAACCAAAAAAAAAAAATAATAAAAAAAAATAAAAAAACAATATTACATCCAAAATAAAAAAAAACAAATAAAATAAAAAAATGTCAGGTCAATATGATTTTCGTGAAGGAATATTATTAGAAAAAGTAGTATACAAAGATGATTCCTTCGACATAAAATCACGTATCCTATATATAATATGTATATTACTAACATGGTGTTGGGGTTTAGCATGGTTTTCATTATTTTTTTGGGCATACATATTTCATGAACAAGTAGCATTTTGGGTTTTTATAATAGTATGGTTAATTCACTTTATTATTGTTGTAGTTGTTGGTGCTCTTACTTTAATGTCAGCAAGAAATAAAAAATTAGAAAAAAAAAGGAAGAAAGAAGAATTTGAAATGCAACAAAAAAGAATTGAAGAAAATAGAAGAAAAAGAGCACATGCTCTTAAACAAGAAGAATTAAATCAAAATGAGGATAATGATAGTAAAGGTATTCCTTATATTCAACATGAAGGAAGTGAAATTAATACTGGTGAAGGAAAAAATCAATTTAATAATGCTGTTAATGATAATGATGATTTTATTGCTGATGAACCTAAAAATACTGAACAGGAACCTTTGAAAAATTCAAATTAAAATCTTTTTTTATTTAATATTGGGATATTTAATTTTTTTTTTTTCTTTATTATTATTATTCAAAGGTTTTTTTTTAGAGTTTGTTTTATTATTTTTGGGATTTTTTTTTATTTTTTTTTAATACTTGATAAATTCTTTTTTTTATTTTTATTTTTTTTTAACGTTAAAAATTAAAATAATAATTAATTGAAATTAAATAATAATAAATATAATAATAATAATATATTATATTTTAAAGTGTTTTAGTGATATTACTTATTTCAATCATTAATTTTTGAACACTCACAATTGTCATAAGTATATCATTATTTTTTGATAAACTGATTAAGTCAATAAATGAAGCATATTTTGTTAATAATTCATTTAAAAATTTTGTAAAAGTTAATTTTGCATTTTCTGAATCTTTTATACTAGCATAAATTTCTTTTTTAATTACATTTATAATATCTCTATATTTTGAATTAAAATTATTTGCTATTTTTTTTAATTCATTTTTAGTTAATTTACTTATTTCTGAATCTAAAAATATTACTCCATTTTGTCCTATTGTTTGTTTTTCTTTATTTGATTCATTTTTACAAATACATCTTTGTATTATTTTATTAATATCATCAAAATGTTTTTTTATTAAAATATTTAAATAAGTTTCTCTTTTATTATTTAATACTTTATCAAAAGATTGTGAATCATTTTCTTCTTTTATTGCTTCAAAATCTTTTAATTTAATTAGTAAATAATATACATTATTAATAAATAATATTGTAACCATTTCTTCTCTTTCGTTATTATTATTAAATTTCATATTTTCTGTTAACTCATAAAAAAATTGATTAAATAGATTTTGAATTTCTTTTAATTTAGCAAAAATCATTGGTGTATTTGTAGTTTGTTTACTTATTAAATTAATCATTCCTAAAAATTCACCTAATTTATGAGTTACACTATGAATTCCATTTGAAATTAATTTTAAATTTTTTAAATTAACTTTGAATATTTGTTCACTTAATAATTTATATATTTGATCAAATTTAGGCCAGAGAAGTTTATTAACTTCATAAAAATAAAAATCTAAATGATTTAAATTTAATTTTTCCATTATTTTCTTTTGTTCAAAACTAATTATAATCATTAAAGAAATTGCAAAATAATCATTATTTTTATTAATTAAAGTTTTTTGAACATATTCAAATATAAAATTAACTGAACTTTTAAATATATTATTAAGATAAACTTCAGATTGTTTTATTCCCATATCAAAAAAATCATTAAAGAATATAACTTCCCATGAAATTAAATCCATTAAAAATTTATTTAAAGATTGAAAAATTTGTTCATAATAATAAGTTTCTTTTTTAGTAATTGCATAAATTGGAATAATTGAATCTTTTTCAATATCATTAATTGATTCAACTTTTCTTTTATTTATTAAAAGAAAAAAATCTTTACTTAATTCATCAGAAGCAGTTAAAGAAAATTTATCAATTTTATCATTTAATAATTTACTCAATTCATTACAATATTTTAAAGTAGAAGTAGAATAAATTTTTTCCATTAAAGAAATATATTTATTAATTATTTCAAAATACATTGAAGGAGCATGTTTTTTAACAAAAATAATTAAACTTTTTAATTTTAAAAAAACATTTCTTTGAATAATTTGAATATTAGTTCCAGGTTTATTTAACATTAAAAAAATATTTAAAACATGAGAATAAATTTTAGAACAAACTTTTGCTAAAGTTTTTCTTACTTCAGGAATTATTTCACTTATTGCATTTGATTCTGGTAATTCTCCTCCAAGAAATGATTGTAATTTTTGTTCTAATTTATTTATTTTATTTATAAAATCTTCATCAATATCTTTATTAAATATATCATTTAAAAAATCTGGAGCTAAAATAATTGAATCTAATAATTTAAATAATTCTTCTTCAAATTCTTTTCTATTTTTTAATTTTGTTGTTATTTCTGAACTTTTACTTTGAAGTAATTTCATATCATTATTTATTCCAGTTAATTTATCTTTAAATATTAATAAATTTGATTCTAAAGTATTTAATATTTCATCACTTTCTTCAAAATTTTTAAACATTTCCATAAATTCTTTATCATGTTTTGCTAAACTTTTTATTATTTCAGTTTCTAATGAACTTAATTCATTATATACTTTATTTCTATATTGATCAAAATTCATATCTTTTGTTTTATCTGAATTTAATTTATCAAAAAGTGAAAATTTTTCATTTTGAGAAATTTCTGGGAAATCATATTGAAGATTATCATTATCCATTTTAATAAATAATAAAAATAAAATTAAATTTTTTTTAAAAAAATTCTTTTTGTTTCTATTTTATAATATATACATTAATATTTAATCTTAAAACAATATATATGAAATATTTATTCATTATTATTTAAAGCTGGTACAATTAAATATTCAGAAGAAGTCTTAAAACTTGACCATAATTTTTTCAGTAAATATTGTTTTCTTTTTAATTCTTTATTCTCTTCATTTTGAACAAGTTGATTTCCATTTATATAAATTGCATTATAATTAGGTTTATAATCAACACATCCTTCTATTTTTTTATTAAATTCATTATTTTTATCTCTTGATGACATTTTTTTAAAATTAGGAGATTGTACTTTTTTTTCAATTAATTTAGGTTCTAAAATTGTATAATCAATATATTTTTTTATAAATAAATCTTTTCTTTCTGAATATTTATTAAATGAAATTGCATGAATATTATCATTTGAATGATTTAATATTTTTTTCAATTTTTTATTTGGAATTTTTATTTCATTATTAATATTTGAAATATTTAATCTTTCTGTTTGTTCTTTTTCTATTGATTTTTCTAATTCCAAACTATTAAATTTAGATATTATTTTAGGAGATGATAAATTTCTTTTTAATGATTTTTTGTATATTATATTTAGTTTTGGTTTATAATTAATAGGTTTTAATTTAATTATTGGAATATGTTTACTTATTGAATTGTAATTTGGATTGTAAAATGCACAAGGTGGACTTTTATTATTTTCTTTTAGTAAGAAATTTAAAAAATTTGATTTTATTTTATATTTCTTATTCCAATTTCTTATATTTTCAATATTTATTTTTTGTGGATTATCTTCATTTTCTTTATTGCCAGAAAATATTGATGAAGTTATTTTACCATTTTTTTCTTTTTTATCTAATAAATTTGGATTAAATTTATTTTTATTTCTATGTAAAAATCCATCAATTGAAATATTACTAAATAATACATGAACATTTTTCCCTATTTTTGATAAGTCTTTATATTTTATATATTCTAATTCTTTGAATAAATCAAAATTATCTTCTGACATTTTTTTGTAATATAATTATTATTTTTTGTTATATATAATTTAACATATAATTATATTGATCAAAAAATTTTTTAATTTTATTAGTAAGTATTTGTAATAAATTTATTGATATAAATTTCCAAAAAAATTTTTAAAATAATATATATGAAGAAATAAATAGAAATTATTCAAAATATATAATAAAATATTTTTTTAAATATTCCCTAAATTTAATTCTAATAAAATTTTACCACATTCTCCTAAATTATTTTTTTCTCTTCTATCTTTAATAGTCAATATAGTATTTATAAAATAATTTTCAATATAATCACCAATTTCTCTATTTTTATTTTCAGATTTAATTGTTACAATATAATTTTTAATTAATTCTATTAATTCATTTATGTATTTAGAGTCTACATCATTATTAAAATTTGGAATTAATAAATCATATCTCATATATTCATTTAAAATATATATAAATAAGATTGCATTATTTGGACTAGTCATAGCATATTCTGCAAATTTTTTTGCTTTTAATAAACATTCTGTTAATTTATCTTTCTTTTTTAAAATTACATTATAATAAAGTTTAGAACAATTAATCATTGAAATACATTGTTCTTTTCTCTTTAATAAACTAATAGAAATTTTTTCTAAATTATTTGCTAAATTAATATAATTATCTTCAGATAAAGTTTTATTATTTAAAATAGTTCCATAAAGATTTGTTAAAAATTCAAATTTTTTTTCTTCAGAAATTTTCCCATTTATTATTAATTCTAAAGCTGATGATAAAAATGAATAACATAATTCTTCATATTTATTTTTATTAGATAATTTTAATTGATTAGAATTATTTACACATTCTAAATATAGTTTAAATGAAATATGAGGAGATAATTTTGATAATTCATTTAAAATTTCATTTATTGTTTTATAAACATTTTGATAAAATAAAAGGAATGAATCTTCTTTTTCTAAATCAAAATCTTCAATATTATAATTGTTTGAAAAATTAATATGTATTTTATTTTTTTTTGAAAAAATTTTAATATTATTAATTCCTTTTTTATTTCCATAAGCTTCATTAACTCCATAAATTAATAATAATAAAACATTAACTAAATTTGAATAATAATAAACTAATTTTTTATTTGAAATTTCTATATTTTCACATTTAGAAAAATCAATTAATGTATTTTTTAATAAGCAAATCATTTCATATTGTTCTTTTGGATTATGTGAAGATGGAATATAAACTAATTTAGAAATAATATTTTGTTCATTATCAAATATTTTTTCATTATAATCTAAATAATTTTCATTTTTAATCATTGGTCTAATAAATTCAATAAGACTTTCCATTTTATCATATGAATCAATATTTCCTCTATTAAATTCATTTACAAAAGAATTTATTATTCTTAATGTTAAAGAAGTTTTATATTCACCTTCTAAAAAAAACATTAAATCTGGAAAATTTTTTATTTTAAAAATTGAAATTGGACTTTCTAATAATTCATTTAAAAATATGTTAATTAATCTCATTCCTTCATTTGATAATTTTTTATTTCCTATTTCTTTATTTAATATATCATATAAATTACTTGTAATTTCATTAATAGATTTATATTTTATTTCAGGATTATCAAATGTATTGAAATTTAATATAAATTTCAAATATGAATTTTGTAATTGTATTATTTTCAAAATATCTTTATTTTTATTATAATTATTATTATATTCATTAATTATTATTTTTATTGATTCATCTAATTTTCTTAAAATATCATTTGATTGAATATCAATTTTTTTTTGTGGATTATCAAATTTTGTTAATTTATCTAAAATTGAAATTATAATATTATTAATATCAATTTTAGGATTCATATTAGGAAGAGAATTTAATATAAAATCCATAGATTTAATATTAAATTCATCAGGAAAAGCATGAATTAAACATTCAATAATATATTGTTGACAAATCTCATCATTTGAAAGAGAAATAATTTGAAAAATAGGAATTAAAATTTTATCTCTATAAATATCAGAATTTAAATTATTTAAACATGCCAATCTATTAATATTTTCTCCAACAAGAACTTTCATATCATTTCTAATATTAACAATTTGTTCAACACTTACATTATTCATTTTATTAATTCTAATCCATAATTTATTCATATCTTTAAAATTATCAATTAAATAATCAATACAATTTAAATAATCTTTAAGCATTTTTAATAAAAAATATCTTGTAAATAAACCTCTAATTGGATTTTGAACTCCTTTTGACATTTGAATAATATCATAAATTACTTCTTCTTTTTTTTCACATTGTTCACTTTCAATAAATATTGTTCCTACAATAATTAATAAATAAACTCTTGGAATAGCACTTATTGAATGTTGTACTGTTTCATATAATTCTTTTATTCTTCTTCCTCTTTTTGATTCATCTCTAAAATAATTTTGAAGATAAATTATTTCATCAAATATTGCACTATATAATTGATAATAATTTTTTGGTGATAATAATGAAGTTTTTAATTCTGATAATAATTCATTTGCATTTTTTAAACATTGTTTCATATCATTTTGATTTATGGAATTTTTCATTTTTTGTGATGAGTTTTTTACTGATTTTAAGGCACTATTTAAAAATTCTTTTTGATCTTGTTCCATTTTATTTTTAACACTTTTTATTTTTTTTTTGAAATAAATAATTAAATTAAAAATAATAATTTTAATTATTGATAATTTAATAACTGTACTTTTTTAATTAAGTTTTGATTTTATTTTATATAATCAATTTTACAAATCACATATTTTCTATATGAAATTTTATTAAAATTTATTGTTTATTTTAAAAAAAAGAATATAAAATCTAATTGTATTTGATTATAAATATTTAATTTAATTTCATAATAAAAGAATGTCATTCAATATGTCATATCAAAACAGAAACATGAATCAATTTGATAGATTAAATAGAATATCAGACAAACTAAACAATGTAAATTAAAAATATTAAAAAATAAAAATAAATTTAAAATAGACATCAATAACACCAAAGAATTCAAAATTTGAATTTTTAACATCCAGAGTAGCAGATT
>JAEEGK010023796.1_pt1 | contig 12745 bp, 9 predicted proteins | sample 8958771 | NCBI WGS metagenome assembly JAEEGK01 (sample SAMN16246547, study PRJNA631951) | gut metagenome | biome: gut microbiome; feature: rumen; material: SC-attached | host: Bos | place: Iran: Karaj | collected 2018-10 | reverse complement strand
AAGGCCTGAAATGTTGGCCTGAAAATGTTCGTCCCTCTTGATTCTAACTGGAGAAGAGGTCCTACTTTCCACTCCAGAAAGAATGGAATCTAATCTATTGAACCCTTTTATTTTAGTACCAAAGGTGCCCATGGCGTCAATAATAGATTGGTTGATTTCATGAGAAAATATCTCAGAAAGCAAACCAAAGGCTGTGGCTCCTTTAGTCTCAGAAGAAAAGTCCCCATAAGAGGTCGAAAGCTTTCCATCTATAAAGTCACCGTAAAGCTGTTGAGGAATCTTGCCCTTACACAAATCAAAAGCTTTAGACTCTATGCTGCGCTGATATTCGATACCTGAAAGGGGATTTGATTTGTCAAATTCCTTACCGCCAACTGTAACCACAATTGCGCTATTGGCGTTGTTACTGTCTCTCTTGGAATAACTCATGCCATTTACAACAAGCCTATTCTCCTCTGAAGAGGAATTAACAACAAAGCCACCTGGGCACATACAAAAGGAATATACACCTCTGCCATTATCAAGGTTGGCAGCAAGCTTATATGCTGCCGGTTCTAAAGCCCTGTAATTGCTTCCATACATTGACTCTGAAATCATATCCTGAGGATGTTCTATACGAAATCCTACAGCAAAGTCCTTGGCCTCCATATCAAAGCCAAGCTCATATAAAGTCTTGAAGGTATCTCTAGCGCTATGACCAATTGCAAGAACTACGGTCTTGCTTTTATATGTCTTGCCAGATGCAACTACACCTTTAATTTGTCCTGCCTCAATAACAAAATCATCAACCTGTGTTTCAAAGTAAAACTGACCACCAAGTCTTATGATTTCATTTCTAAGATTAGCAATAACAATTTTTAAAATATCTGTTCCAATATGAGGCTTGTAATCATATAAAATATTGGCAGGAGCTCCAAACTTTACAAATGTCTCAAGCACAAACTTGTTGCGACCAAGCTTGTCATTTACAAGAGTGTTTAACTTTCCATCGGAAAATGTACCTGCTCCACCTTCGCCAAACTGAACATTAGAAGAAGTATCTAGAACGCCGGTCTCCCAAAATCTTAAGATATCCTCTGTTCTATCCTCTACCTTTTTGCCGCGCTCAAAAATAATTGGAACCATGCCATTTAAAGCAAATATATATGCTGCAAATAATCCAGCAGGGCCTGCGCCTATTACAATAGGACTTGCGCCCTTGTCTGTAGCAGAAGGTATGCTGTAGCTTTTTGGAATATACGTATTTACGTTATTATCCTTTTTAAACTTGGATAAAATTTTGCTTTCAAGCTTTGAGTCCAAGGAAACCAATATCGAATATACGAAGTAAATATCCGGCTTTTTTCTGGCATCTATAGACTTTTTAAGAATGCTGAATTCCTTGATGTCAGATAGCGCAATCCTAAGCTTTGAAGCCACCGCTTCTTTAATGCTATTTTCATCCACTGAAATATGCAGTTTTAACTGATCTATTTTAATCATTTAAACCTCTTTAGTTATGTGTTTGTAAACCCTATCTGCAGATGTATAGGCCCAAGAAAGATTGTAGCCTCCACATATTCCATCCACATCAAGAACCTCTCCTGTAAAGTACAGGCCCGGGCAATTACGAGCTTCTAAACTGTCCATATTGATATCTGATAAATCTACACCTCCGGCTGTAACCTGAGAAGCATCAAACCCCTTGGTACCTGAAAGAGCAATTGAAAAATGCTTGAGATAATAAACGATATTTTCTATGTCTTCATCGTCAAGCTTATCAACTATAGTATCACCATAAATTCTGGCATAGCTAACAACCACCTCGATAATCTTTTCATTGCAAAGTCCTACAAGAGACTGATGAATGGTTGCCTTTGGATGCTTTGTAAAACGATTATTAAGCTCTGCTTTTAAATCATCCTCAGAAATATAAGAACAAAAATCCACCACTATGTTTCCTACGCTTTTATTTAGCTCATCAAAGCCAATAAATCGGCTGATACACATAACAGGATATCCAGAGACTCCATCTTTATTAAACTGAATCTCCCCCTCGCAGACGTTGCCCTTATAATCAACAGTACCAAGAGCACGGACACCTGCAAGGTCCTTTAAGCATATATCCTTAGATGTGGCCCCAACTAAAGATGGTGCAAGCCTGGTTAGCTTAAGATCAAATTTCTGGGCAATCTTGTAACCTATCTTAGACGAGCCAAGAGTTGCAGCAGAAAGTCCACCAGATGCTACAACTGCTTTCTTGCAGTGAATTTCCTGACGAGTTGTTGTAACAGTAAAGCTTTCCCCAACCTTTGAAAGGTCGGTAACTCTGTTGTCTAAAAAAATATCTACGCCAAGAGCGTTAACTTCATTTTCAAGAGCTTCTCTGACAGTCTTGGCCTGATTGGTGATTGGGTAATAATAGCCATCTAACTCTCTTTCTACTACACCTAAGTCCTTGATAAAATCTAAAATCTCTTGAAAATTATCATCAATGAAATCAACCTTGCTGTTGCTGTAATAATACTTAGCATCCATTCGCCTATTTGTAAAATTACAACGACCATTTCCAGTAGATAAGATTCTACGTCCTACTATTCTATTTAGCTCCGCTAAACATACCAAAAGACCTGCCCTTGCAAGTTTGATTGCAAGAACAAGTCCTGAATATCCAGCTCCGATTATACATACATCATAAAGCTTGTTATTTTCTGTCATAGTACTACCTCAGCAAATGTAATCTATAGGCCACATCGCACAACCTACTTCCACCAGGAAATTTTAAGAGAGTCTCCTCATCTATTCCTCTAAAGAAAAACAGTGCAAAGAAATAGACGATTCCTCCTACTAAAATTGAAACTAAGCAGGCAACAGCATTTGCGAGCCTGTCTGATACAGCAAGTACTAAAATTACATCAATGAGCTTATAGAGCAGATATACTATAATACCCATTACTGCCGATGCCTGAAGCGGCGCAAACACTACTCTTCTAACATCTATATATACACCGGAATAATTAAGTACCGCAGACTGATTAAGCACACACATAATCAATGCATAGCAAGCGTTTGCTATAACAACAGCGTAAATGTGCAGATGGAAAACAAACAATAAAAGCACCAAAAGCAATACGTGCAAAACAAGTGCTACGAGAGCATTTTTTACTGGTATAGCAAGCTTGTTGATACCTTGCAAAATTCCATTAGACAAGGTAGACAAAGAATAAAATACTACTGAGCATCCACCAATTATAAGCATTAATGCAGATGACTTCTCGTCGTCCTTAAACAAAAGCTGCATGATAGGTGATGCAAGCACCATAAGTCCTACCGCGCATGGGAAGGCGATTATCATAACAAATCGATTAGCCATGTTTATCTGCTTTTTGACAAGTCCCTTATCCTCAGAATGAAATGCTGCTGTGAGGCTAGGAACAGTTGACGTAGCCATTGCTGATGCAATAGCAAGCGGCACGTTTACCAAGACCTTATATTGACCTGTGAAAACACCCCAATATTCACTGATAACATCCTTGTTGTAACCTTGTAAATTAACGATATTTTTAAATATACCTTGGTCAATAATTGAGCTTATATTGTAAACCGTTGTGCTTAAAAGCACAGGGATAATAGTCAAGATTAATATGGATAGGATTTCGCCGTATCCTTCTGAATTGCGATGCTTATCCTTTTTAAGCATCCGCTTAAACACTTTTCTAAATGCAATAAAAATAAATCCGACAAAAATAAGTGCAAAGAAAGCACCTGTTGCAGTACCAAGGGTACCACCTGCAGCACCGAAAGCAGCTGCATATTTCTTGGGGTGACCAAGAACGCCACCAACCTTCTCTCCGTATGAAAAAAGCATCTTTGCTGCCACAATTGAAACTATAGCATTAACAATCTGCTCTCCAATCTGAGAAATAGCACTAGGAATCATTGTCCCAAGCCCTTGGAAGAAACCTCTAATAACACCCAAAATAGCCACTATAAATAGTGTAGGTGCAAGAACCTTTAACGCTATTGCAGCAAGAGGAGTCTTTAAAAGTGTTCCGGTAAAGAACTCTGCCCCAAAATAAACCACAAGTGAGGCTGTAAGACCACTTATAAACGCAAAAAGAAGGGCGCCGTGCAATACTTTATTTGCGTCCTTTATGTGTCCCTTAGACATCCTTGCAGATACCAGCTTAGAAACAGCCAAAGGTATACTGTAAGAAGAAATAAGCAATATTATATTGTAAATTTCGTAAGCGGTACCGTAATAATCATTTCCTATCTTGCCAATAGTGTCCTTAAGTGGGATTCGATAAACGAGTCCCACTATTCGGCTTACTATTGAGGCTATTGCAAGGATTGAACCCTGCATTAGAAAACTGGCATCGCTATTCTTTCGTTTGCTAGCCATATATTAATTATTTTGCCTTACTAAAATCTGATTTGTTAGCATAGAATTCGTTGTCGCCAGTGAAATCGCCTTCGCCTTCCTTCTGGCATGCTTGAATCCATGTCTTACCGATGTTAAGCTGAATCTCTTCGCCTGTTGCAGCATCATAGTAGTGAGTAACATCAGTATCACCATCTTTTTTCCACTTGATGTCAATCATCTTACCGTTTGTGATGTACTTACCTGTACCCTCATTATAGCTAAGAAGGTATCCTAAGTACTGTGAGCCCTGGTATGTAAACCACTCAACATCCTGGATAATGATGTTCTTAGCTGTGAGCTGGTTGCCTGTCTCACCATCAATCTGCTTCTGATTGAACTCATATCTGTAGTATAAGCCATCATCTTCGTTGTAAATCCAGTATGGCTTGTTAGTGTAGTAATAAAGCTGAATAGCCTGGCAATCTTCACCGTTTTCAAGGTTGTTGCCATTTTGTGCAAACTTAAAGTGTGGCTGATAATCAGCTGGAAGAGTCATATCATAACCCTGCTTTTCAATACCCTTTTCAAAACCTTCAGAGTATGTATAAAGTGTATGCTCACTCTTACCTGTACGATAACCTGCGTTTACACCCTTCTTACCTTCGTTCTTGAGAAGGTTGATGTTGTCTACGAGGTTCTTGTCATCGATAAGCTCGAAAGCTGCTGGGTTACCACCAGCATGTGTGTAGATAGCATCGTACTCACTTGCCCAATATACATAGTAAGGACGTGAGCTACGAACGTTACCAATTTTATCATGTCCAGTATAATCATCGAAAACGGCCATCATACGTGTGATTCCGCCCTCAACAACAGCTTCATAAATAACACCGGCATTTGAAATACCCTGCTGTGGCATACAAGCTTTTGTGTTTTCAATCATGCAGGCAATTGGACGCTGTCTTCCGTATTTAGGATCAACAAATTCACCTGTTAAATAACTTCTGACCTTGCCATCCTCAGATGTCTGCTCCCAGAAAGCTGCAGAATCATCAACTGGTTGAATATCCTCAGCTGCAGGATTTGAATCGCTATTTGCTGTAGAATCCTCAGCATCCTTTTTTCCGCAAGCAATCATCGATGTAGCCATTGTAAGGATGAGCATTACAGATACTAGCTTTTTTTTCATAGATTAGTTCTCCTTTGCTTTACTCACGAGAAATCTTAAGTATATCAAGAATTTCTCTTTGTTTTTCTTCCATGACTTTTGACTCAGCTTCCGTCATGTGGTCAAACCCAAATAAATGTAACATACTATGGGCTATAAGAAAAGCATACTCTCGAAGAATTGAATGTCCGTACTCCTCTGCCTGTGAATAAATGCGAGGAACATTAAGGACTATGTCTCCAAGAATTACTTCTCCTGTCTCGGGATTAAATAAATCATCATTGGCCTCAATGCCACTGAAGTCCCCCGGGCTTTCGTACTCTATCATTGGAAATGAAAGCACGTCTGTAGGGGCGTCTATATTTCTAAACTCGTTGTTAATAGATTGAATGCCATCATTGTCAGTAAGCGTGACGCTAATTTCAGCTTCGAAGGGAAACTTTAAATGGTCCATGGATGTATTAATAACATCATTTGCAACCTTTTGATAATCAAAATCAAATTTAGCATCGCACTCATTTTCTAATAAAATTGTCATGCTAATATATCCTCATTTGCAAGTATTTCTCTGATCACAAGGAAATTGTTCATGGTAAGTCCGGAATTATCATAAAAGCCCTTTTGTGAAAGCTCGTTAATTGTCTGGTAGATTACCATGTTTTGATTCCAGTTACTGCTCATTGAATCTGCATCAAAAAGCTCAACCTTGGTCGTAACCGCATCCACCATGTGGACTATAGCTGACTCCCTGGAGCTTGGCAGATAAACAATACCACCGTACTCTGAAAGAATTTGAATTACATCATTTGGAAAACAGTAATCGTTTGCCAGCTTGATTGCATTGTCAATCATTGGCTCTCCAACTATTTTGCCCAGTCGATAATAAAAACCGCTGCAGGCTGCAAGAGCGGCATTGCAATTGATTGCCATAGCACATTTTCTGGAAAGATTGGAAACTCTACTTGCATGTGTAAATTCTATAAAAGAAAAATTGCGAATCTCCTTGTATAAATCAAAATCAGGACTTAAGAATTCTTCGTAGGTTTCCTTTTGGGCCACCTCCACGAATCTGCCAAGTAAAGGTACAAACAAAACTGAAATGCCACAGGCCAATACTCCGCTAAATAATCCATAAACAAACACCATCAAAGTCAACTCAAGGAAGTTGAAATAATAAAAAATGATGGATGTCAGCACTGTGACTGAAAAAACGATGATAAGAGAAAACAGCTTCTCAAGCATCTCCTTTGATTGCAAAAGATGGGAAAGAATATTTCCAAATGCAACCATAGTCACATAACAAAGCGCCATGTAAATGTTGTAGTCTCCACACACAGAAGCAAGTACAACAAAGTACAGGCTAAGGGCATTGGCGGCGCTGTCATCAAGCACGGAGCCTGCCACAATGGGTAGAACTATAAATGGTGCAAAAAAATCTGGTGCAAATTGAACATATAGCAGAACTAATATCCATTCAATCAGAACAACCAATGTTATTTTACCATAAGTTATATAGTTAAACTCAGGTAATTTTCCGGTAAGCCTTTTTCTTATGATTAGAAGTAATAATAATAAGAAAAAGCATATATTTATAGAAAAAATACAAATGTATTTATCTATCAAGACAGAAGCAAGGCCGCACATTAACGTATTTCCGATAATGAAAATCAAAGCCATGCCTATAGCATATCCTAGTCGAGTAACTGAAAATCTATTAGTATGTTTCATCTTCCTGACCTTTTGTTCTTGCTCTCCCCTTTAGTTTTCTTTTCATGAACCTCATAAGCATTGACAATCTTTTGTACCAGCGGATGTCTAACTACATCCTTGGAATCCAAGGTACAAATCTTAATATCATCAATGTTTTTCAAAATTTTCATAGCATCATCAAGACCGGATTTAACGCCGCTTGGCAAATCCTTTTGAGTCTGGTCACCAGTGATAACAGCCTTGGAACCAAAGCCGATTCTGGTAAGAAACATCTTCATCTGAGCAGGAGTGGTATTTTGTGCCTCATCCAAAATAATAAAGGCATTGTCCAAGGTACGACCTCTCATGTAGGCCAAAGGAGCAACTTCGATTAATCCCTTTTCCATGTTGCGCTGGAAGGTCTCTCCACCCATTATCTGATAAAGTGCATCGTATAAAGGTCTCAAATATGGATCCACCTTGCTCTGCAAATCTCCAGGCAAAAATCCAAGTTTCTCTCCCGCTTCTATTGCAGGTCTTGTGAGAATAATTCTAGAGACCTCCTCGTTTTTGAAGGCTGTAATGGCCTTTGCCATGGCAAGATAAGTCTTACCGGTACCGGCAGGGCCAACTCCAAAAACAATCATGTTGTTTGTAATTGCATCAACGTATTTCTTTTGGCCCAAGGTCTTTGGCGCAACAGGCTTTCCTGTTGTAGTGTGACAAATAATCTCACCTCTTGCCTCAGAAACATCGTGATTTTCTAATTTTTCCTGTTCAATTGACATAACGTAATTTACATCCTGTATGGTTATTATATTTCCGGCTTTGGATAACTCTAAAAGCTCATCAACTATGATGTTGGCATGCTCAACATGGTTACGTTCGCCCATGAGCTTAATGCTGTCGTCCCTAAGGATAAAAGCTATATTCATGCCTTTTTCAATTGCCTTTATGTTTTTATCAAACTGTCCAAAAATGTTATCAATATGCTCAGCCGGAATATTGATGTTTAAAGAAAAGTCGCTCATATTTATTCAACAATATCTATTATAAGTTTCATGTGATCGCATTTGTCAGGTGAAATGGTAGTTGCATTTCTAATCATTTCCTCTGCATGCTTAGCCTTGTCCTGATCGTTGGCGTGGATATAGCAAATAGGCTCTCCCGCCTTAATCTCGTCCCCTACTTTTTTGTTTAAAACGATGCCTACAGACATATCTATAACATCGTCAAAGGTCTCTCTGCCGCCTCCAAGATACATGGAAGCAAGCCCTATAGCCTCAGCCTTGATGGCGTGAACATAGCCCGACTCATTGGCATTCACCGGAATGATGTATTTAGCCGGTACAAACTTGTTGACATCCCTTGCAAAGCTGTCATCGCCGCCTTGAGTTCTGATAAATTCAATGAACTTGTTGTAGGCACTGCCGTCTGCAACAGCCTGCTCCATAAGCTTCTTGGCCTTTGCCTTGTCAGTCTCGATACCAGAGAAAACTATCATCTGAGAACCAAGAGCATAGACAACCTCCATCAAATCCTCAGGCCCCTGACCTTTGAGAGCATTGATGGCCTCTATTACCTCAAGGTTGTTTCCAACTGCAAAGCCCAGTGGCTCATCCATGTTGGTAAGCACTGCCGCTATCTTTTTGTCTGCACGCTTTCCAATATCAACCATGGATCTGGCAAGCTCAAGGGCAGACTCTTTATTTTTCATGAAGGCACCATCACCAACAGTTACGTCTAAGACAATAGCATCTGTTCCAGCTGCAAGCTTTTTAGACATAATGGAGCCTGTAATAAGTGAAATCTCATCAACTGTGGCTGTAACATCTCTAAGGGCGTAAAGCTTTTTGTCTGCAGGTGCAAGATTCTTGGACTGCCCTGTAACGGCAATCTTTATTGAATTGACCTGCTTGATAAAAGCATCCTCAGATAAGGCAGCATCAAAGCCCGGGAAAGCCTCAAGCTTATCGATGGTTCCACCTGTATGGCCAAGGCCTCTACCGCTCATTTTGGCAACAGGCACACCAATGGATGCAATGATTGGTCCAAGGACTAAAGTAACCTTGTCGCCAACACCTCCGGTGGAATGCTTATCAATCTTTACTCCGTCAATAGAGGACAAATCCAATATATCTCCGGAATCACGCATAGCCATAGTCAGATCATAGCGCTCTCTGACATTCATACCCTTAAAATATATGGCCATCAAAAGAGCTGAAATCTGGTAATCCGGAATCTCCCCCTTGGTATAGCCGTCAATGATGTGGTAAATCTCCTCTGTTGAAAGCTCCTCACCCAACTTTTTCTTTTCAATCAAATCGTACATTCTCATGATATAAATCCCCTTTATAATTATTTATGGTATGGTTCATTTTTCATGATACGCATAGCTCTATAAACCTGCTCAAGCAAAACAACTCGCATGAGCTGATGTGGAAATGTCATTTTGGAAAATGAAAGCAAATAATTGGCCCTGGATAAAACCTTGTCAGATAAACCAAGGGAGCCTCCTATTACAAAAACAATGGAGCTTTGTCCCTTGACCATTAAATCCTGTATGTAATTAGAAAAAGCAACTGAATCCTGTTGCTTACCTAAGATTGCCAAGGCTATAACAAAATCCCTGTCACTGATGTGCTTGAGAAGCCTATCCCCCTCAGTATCTTTTATCAAATCAATCTCATTGTCTGACAAATTCTCAGCAGTCTTTTCGTCTGTCACCTCAACTATATTTAAAGAACAATATTTTGACAGCCTTTTTGAGTATTCTAAAATGGCCTCTCTATAGAACTTTTCTTTAATCTTTCCAACGCATAGAATCTTTACATTCATGCTTTATATTTTAGACCATTTGAACTTTTTAAACAATAAAATAGGCTGGAATTTACATTAATTTAATAACTTTAAAAATATAATCATAAAATGAAAAAAGACACGCCTGCGGTGACGTGTCTTTTAAAGGGAGAATAATGTTATGAAAAATGTATCTCTATTTGAGATGCCTTTATCATACTCGTTATTTAAAAATAAAGCAATAGCAAAAAGTGAATTATCTGTGAAATTAGCACAATTTACAATTTTTAGTCCAAAAAACCCTAATAATTGTACTCTCCGCGGTATACCTGGCTAACATTTCCCTTGGAATCTACAATTACAACCGATAAAACACTTGAACCCTGAATAACAGGAAATGGCTCCGTATATGGTATGCCGTTTTCGGCCGGATTGGTTCCATCCCAGGTATAATAAGCCTTGGCTCCATCAGGAACTTTGATTGTAATCATAGTCTTTTCGGTGAATGTTCCACCCGCAGGTGTAACCTCAGGCATATTTGGCTTCTCGTAAGCTATAGTATATGTTTGAGAAGCAATCTGAGAATACTCACCGTCCGAACTTTGTACTACCGCTTTAACTTCAGTTGTTCCCTCAGTCAATTTGATTGATTTTTTGTACAATTTACCTGATATAGTCGGATTTTTGCCATTGAGAGTATAAAACACTAAATTGTCGTTAGTTGTTTTAAAATCTAAGAAAATATCCTCATTATACTTGCCACCGGCATAGCTAAAGGTCGGAGGAAGTACAATATATTCACTAATCAGCTGATAAATATCATCATTCGGTGCAGATTCAGAAAGTTTATAAATACCATCTGTATCATTTAAAGCGTCGTAGGACTCTAAGATGTAGGAATAAAGCTTCTTGTTGTTAGGCTGTTGCTTTAGGGCCTTGTTAAAAAGGTCTAAAGCATTGTTATAATCCTTGACATTAAAGTACATACGACCTAAACCATAGATTGCCTCAAAGGAATCCTCTTCAAGCTCATAGGCCTCACGATAATAGCCAAGAGCCTTGGCATATTTCTGGTCAGCCTCGGCTGAAATAGCCTTATTCATCAGGTTATCGTAGGTATGAGAGCCGATAAATGGGAAAATAATACATATGCCCATAATCACTATTGCAAGAAAAACAACTATCTTTAACCAATAGCGCTTCATTCCCCAAAATACGCTTGCTTTTGCAGAAGGTTTGGGTGATGAAACATGAGGCTCTTCCTTTTCTACTGTATTATAAACTCCTGTGGCGAACTTATCCTCTTTGGCTTTTTTCTTGTCCTCAACAACCTTGCTAAGCAACTCTTCTTCAAAGACGTTGTAATCAGGCACAAGCTGAATAGGCTCCCCGCAATTCGGGCAGTACAAAAGCTTTGATTCAATTTCTGCACCACATTTTTTACATTTCATAGTATTTAGAAAAGTCCTGTAATTATTCCGTCGTCTGTAACATCAATATTGTTTGCTGCTGGAACTTTTGGTAAGCCTGGCATAGTCATGATACTACCGGTAACTGCAACAACAAATCCAGCGCCAGCAGAAGCATAAACTTCGCGAACATTAATTGTAAATCCTTCTGGTCTGCCAAGCTTTGCAGCATCGTCAGAAAGAGAATACTGTGTCTTTGCCATACATACCGGGAAATCACCCATTCCAAGCTCTTCTATTCTCTTTAACTCTTTAAGAGCCGCTACTGAGTATGTTACATCATCAGCACCGTAGATTTCCTTGGCAACAGTCTTAATCTTGTCCTGAAGAGAAAGCTTGTCATCATATAATGGCTTAAAGTTGCTTTCCTTGTTTTCAAGAACATAAAGCACCTTCTCGGCAAGCTCTACGCCGCCTTGGCCACCCTTTTCCCAAACTTCCGAAAGAGCGAACTCACAACCTCTCTCCTGGCAGAAATCTCTAACATAATTAGTCTCTGCCTCAGTATCTGTAACAAAGGAATTGAGAGTAACAACAACTGGTACTCCGTACTTTTGTAAGTTTTCAATATGCTTTTCAAGGTTTACAATACCCTTCTTTAAAGCATCTAAATTCTCAGCGGTAAGCTCAGCCTTTGGCACTCCACCATTGTACTTAAGAGCACGAACTGTAGCAACCAATACAACTGCATCTGGCTTAAGACCAGCCATGCGGCACTTGATATCAAAGAACTTCTCTGCACCAAGATCAGCACCGAAGCCTGCCTCAGTAATTGTAATGTCTGCAAGCTTCATAGCAGCCTTTGTTGCTCTAACAGAGTTACAACCGTGAGCGATGTTAGCAAATGGGCCACCGTGTACAATTGCTGGTGTATGCTCAAGTGTCTGAATAAGATTTGGCTTAAGAGCATCCTTTAATAGAGCCGCCATGGCGCCAGTAGCCTGTAAATCATCAGCTGTAACAGGCTTGTTATCAAATGTATAACCAACAATAATTCTTCCAAGTCTGTCCTTTAAATCCTTCATGTTGTCCGCAAGACAAAGGATAGCCATGATTTCAGATGCAACTGTAATAACAAAATGATCTTCACGAACCATTCCGTCCATCTTTGAGCCAAGCCCTACAACAATATTTCTAAGAGCTCTATCATTCATGTCAAGGCATCTCTTCCATACAATTTGACGTGGATCAATTCCAAGTGCATTTCCCTGCTGAATGTGGTTATCCAACATTGCAGCAAGAAGATTATTTGCAGATGTAATTGCATGGAAGTCT
>JAEEGK010023794.1_pt1 | contig 12746 bp, 4 predicted proteins | sample 8958771 | NCBI WGS metagenome assembly JAEEGK01 (sample SAMN16246547, study PRJNA631951) | gut metagenome | biome: gut microbiome; feature: rumen; material: SC-attached | host: Bos | place: Iran: Karaj | collected 2018-10 | reverse complement strand
GATTTTGCTTATCTCATCAAATGCTGCCTCCGGCGACAATTTGTCATTGTTGCGGATGATGTTATGGCATTTGAAAAGCAATCTCGAAAACTCGTCTCGCGTGAACGACTTTGTTTGTGTTAAAAGTTGTTCTATTTTTTTCTTATCCAAAGCGTCCTTAGCGTCCGGAATTTCGGCAATTTCTTCCAATGCTTTTGGAAGTTTGCCTTTGTTGACACGGAAAACGCGGGTTTCTTTCTGATTGGTAGTTACAAAAAAATCCGCTCCCGCCCAAGCCGCATAGTTATAGCCTTGAAAATAGTCTTCGTTTTTAATGGTAACATTTTGGGCTTTGCACTCCACTACAATAAAGGCAACTTTGTCTTCGATTTTATCTTTGGGCGTTTTCCAAACTACAATATCAGCCCGCGCCGCACCTTGTCCACGCTGCGAATTAGTTACTTTCAACTCCTGAGCCATCTGTTCCAAAGAATACCCATAGTTGTTGACCAAACGGCATACATATTTTTGCCTGACTTCTTCTTCGGGTTTGTAGTCAAGCCATTTGTCTTTTAGTGGGGCGTAGATTTTGCCGTTTTGTATTTTTACTGTTAACTCTTCCATTGTTATGGTTCTTACCGCTACAAAGTTATAAATTATTTATCATTTCGTCTAAACTTTTTTTCAAAAATTTTTTCGATGTAGTAATACATTGAAACTTAATAAGTTGTAAACATACTAAATATTTTTAAGGAAATAACTTAATTATTATGTCACAAAAAAAATTAAATTTGCGTCATAAACAAAAACCCGAAATACCATGAAAGCATTAACAATTACATTACTCCTCACCCTCGCGCTCTCAACTGCGTCCTACGGTGTTGGAGAAACAGTGGAACAAACCGCCGACTCCGTCGCAGTCCAAGTGGCAAGAATATTGGCGGCGCAGAAAGACAACCCGCTCACAATAAAAGACCTGGAAGACAACCCACCAATCCTCTACTCCGACCCATCCAAAATCATTGAATACCGACCGCACGACTATGAAGGCTTTACACTCTCCATCTACAGTTACCCGTACAATACAGGCGGATACTACGTACTCGTCATTTGGGATTGGAAATTTGACATACCCGACGACGAGGAGTACCATTCATACACATTCAAAGACGGCATACTCTCAAAAACCGAAAGCCCGCTCCCTACTCCTGGCATTGACGACTTTTTCGCAAACGCCGACCAAATTCCAAAAGACGCCTGCGACGAAATCAAAAAGCGTATTCCTTTCTATGAATACAGTGGCGGTAAAAATTCATTAGTGGTGTCGTTTCATTGTTTTCAATACATCGGCGGCAAATACTTCTTTGGATACAAAGTGCCCAAACCACTGCAAACATACTTCAAGTCACGGATAGAATATGGTGATGACGATGAAGGATTTTATAACGGAATACCATGCGGCGTCTCCTACCGTTGGGACGGCGAAAAGTTCGTGTTGAGCCCCGACCACAAGCCTTTCAAGGAAGACATTACGAACTTTGGACTCCCCGCACCGCAGGGCGAATTTGCAAAATCGGGCAATACAATCGACGACCTGTACAGCCTCGACAAAGACTTCCTCTGGATAAATACTGAAACCGACTTCAACCAAGACGGCATAGACGACCTCATCGCAGCCGAAAAACACGGCGGATTGATGGCTGTATATTTTGGCGGCGACGACTGCTACACCCTTTTCAAAACCTACAAAATCAAAAAAGACCCTGAAACCCTTGTCATTAATGCGTGGAATGAATCGAGTGACGGCTCCGCATTTTTGAAAATCGAGTATCATCCAAAAGGCAAATTCCCATCTATATGGTACACGATTCAATTTGTCAACAATGACCTGTACTTAGTAAAGGGTATGGGTTGCAAAAAGACTGGCAAATACCAAGGCAAACCTGGTTATTACGACTTTGAGAAACACACATGGACGCCTATCGACGAAGACACCGGTCGCGATGACCCCACCAAGGCAATTCCCATCGCCAACAAGCCTCTCAAAAAACTATCCGACTTCACCGTTGGAGAATACCAGTTTGAGGATTATAATTAAACATCCCATAAACATTATCATTATGAAAACCACTTCCAAAATCATCGCCGCGCTGTTGGTAATCACTGCATTATTCAGCGTCGGCTGCAAACACAAGGTGGTGGACAGCAACGCTGCCGCGCCAACCACCTCCTCCCCCACCCCATCCGCCGCAACTACCACCGGCGAAAAGTCCATCGTATATCTCACACGCGAAATCTCGCCCGAGGCGTTGGTGAAAATCTACAACGCGCTCGGACGCAAGGCTGAGGGACGCGTCGCCGTCAAAATATCCACCGGCGAGGCGGGCAACAACAATTACCTCAAACCCGACCTCATCAAAAACCTCGTGGAGACTGTCAACGGCACCATCGTGGAATGCAACACTGCATACGGCGGCAAGCGCACAACTTTCAAGGAGCATTGGCAGACCATCAAAGACCACGGTTTTACGCCGATGTTCAAGGTGGATTTGATGGACGAGGAAGGCGAATTTGAAATCCCCGTGCAGGACGATTCCAACATCAAATGCGACATCGTGGGCACACATTTGAAAAACTACGACTTTATGATAAACCTCGCCCACTTCAAGGGACATCCTATGGGCGGCATGGGCGGCGTGCTCAAAAATGCAAGCATCGGCGTGGCGTCGGCAAATGGCAAGGCGTACATACACACCGCCGGCTATCAAAAGACCGTGCCGGGACTTTGGCAGCACACCAGCAATCAGGACGGATTTTTGGAATCGATGGCGGCTGCTGCCCAGGCGGTTCACAATTATTTTGACGGCGGCAAAAAGGTCATTTATATTGCCGTAATGAACAATATGTCGGTGGATTGCGACTGTGTGGCGCATCCCGCGTCCGTCAAACTCAAAGATTACGGCATCCTCGCCTCGCTCGACCCCGTGGCATTGGACAAGGCTTGCGTTGACATCATTTTCAATATGACGCCATCCGAGGGCAACGACAACGAACCCCTCAAACAGCGCATCTCCTCGCGCCACGGCATCCACACCATCGAACACGCCGCCAAAATCGGCCTCGGCAGCATGAATTACGAAATTGTAAGCATAGATTAATGCATGGAGTGCGGGCAGCTCGCCCGCTAACAAAAAAAACAACCATCCTTTTTATGGGTGGTTGTTTTTTTATATAGAATTGATTGATTAGATATTACTCTTCCTCCTCGTATTCCACCGGCTCAAAGCCCTCGTCGGTGATTTCGTAAAACAATCCTGCCGGGCTGTATGCCGACGCTTCCTGAGTGTTGATGGCAATCCAATCGCTCCAATGTGTGAGCTGGTCAAATTTGAGACGCTTGTAGGTGATTTCAAAATTGCCGTTCCAAGTGTCCTGTTCGTACAGTGTGCCGTCGTTTTCATAAAAATTCATCGTGCCGTCCGCCTCGTATGTTACGTAGCCGTCCAAATACTGCTCACCGGTTTCTTCATCCTCTGCCCAGCTGTAACTTGTAAAATGATTGTTGCAGCCGAACAAAATGCTCGTGCCAATCTTGTAGCCGTATTTTTCTAAGTCCGTGCTTGCCTTGCGGCATACGATATAATTGTCGTAAGCGTCGGCAAGGTCTTGTGAAAGCGATTCGTCAAAATAATCGGGAACGGCTGCGATGATTTGCTCGGCGTAGGAATTCATGTCGTACAACGGATACGCACATTCCATCGGCATCATTGCGGCTGTTACCTCGTCGATGGCTTCCTTGACACCCTCGTCGCCGCTCTCGTATGCGGAGATGAGTTGGTCGGTGAAATCCTTCCACTTGTTGCCAAAGGCATCGAGATTGGCGGTGCGGATTACCGAAATGTCAGAATACGGATAAGCCTTCTCGTTTTTTTCTTCATCAATTTCCTCGTCCCAACGCTTTACCGTCGCCTTGCTAAAATCAGACAAAGCGGTCTCGATGTTGTTTTTGGCAAGTCCATCGATGAGCGACACATAGTCGCCGCCAGGACCCGGTACGGAGAATGTTGAAAGTACCAAATAGTTGGCGATGTCCTTCAATTCATACTGATATTCGATTGTGTTCATCAGGCAGGCGTCGAGATAAATCACCTCCGGGCGTATTCCGGCGGCGTTGACAGCCTTCACGATTTTTTCGGCTGTGATGTGGTCGAAGTTGGCGCCGTCGTCATAAACGAGACCCTTGGAGAGAGTAGGATTGTCCATCGGGAGTTCGTCTTCGGGCGAATATCCGCCGCCGTGGTCAGAAAGCACAAGGATGTACTTGTTGGCAGGTGCATATTGAACAGCCCATTTGATGAAATTGGTGAGGGATTCGGTGGCTGCGATGTCCAAATCTTTGTCAGCCAAGGCAATTGGGCTGATGTCGTCGAGCATTTCCTCAAAGTCTGCTGACGGATCCACAACAAAACGAAGCGTTGCGTGACCGTATTTTTCGGCATCAAAATCATCCTCAAAATCTTCTTCTTCATCCTCACTCTCTGTCGTCAGGCCTTCCTTGCTCGAAAACTTGTACTGAACGGCTGCGTGTACCTTGTTGTAACTATTTTTGTCGGCGAGGAAAAGGTCGTTGATGTTGTTCAGGATTGACGCATCGAGGTCGCCGCCGCCGTGTCCGTAATAGATGATTGTGTACTCCGACTTTTCGAGCGGCTCGCTGATTGGGGTGTAGGACGGCTTGTCGGTCGGTTTGTCGGTCGGTTTGTCGTCCGGCTTGGGTGTAACGTTGTTTTCCGGTTCGTCCTCGATGGGGTCGTCGTCGCCGCACGAAGTCATCAGCAACGGCAACACCATCAACAATGTGGCCAATAATGCCCACAAGTTTTTCTTGTTCATTGTAATTTTTTTTCAGTTTATAATTAATTGTTCAAAATTCGCGGCAAAATTATATACTTTTTTGCAGATAGTTATTGTATATCTCAATTTTTTTAATCATATTTGCAACCACAAAACAATTACCGAAACACATCCCCAAACAATGAAAAACATTCTCACTTTTCTACTTCTCCTTCTGCCGTTGTGCACTTTTGCGCAGAGCAAGGAAGCCGACTCGCTCATCAGCAGTTGGAGAGACATGGTAAGCAATTACAGAAACAAAAAGCAATATGCCGACGCCATCAAGTATCAGACTCTTATCGTTGAACGTCGCAAAAAGATAAACGGCAAGAAACACGCAGACTATCTCGACGCAAAAAAATATCTCGAAACTTTGCTTTTGTTTTCGGGCGAGAGTCCCGAAGCAGACGTTTATTATAAGAAGGGCATCGAACTCTACGAAGCCAAGCAAGCACATCTGGCAATGCCGTATTTCGAGAAAAGCGACTCGATAGAAAAACGTCAGTCGTCCAAAAACTTCCGCTCGGAAATCGCAATGATTTGGTGTCGGCAAAACCTCATCAATTATTATCTGAGCATCAACGACCTCCCGGAAGCCATCAGGCTGCAAAATCTTATCGTTAACAGTCTGAAGAAAATGGAGGGCAAAAAACATCCAGAAACTATCATTGCACAAAACAATCTCATGCAATACCGTCTGAAGCTGGAGTGTCCCGAAGCCGACGAGTATTACGAAAAGGGTGTGACACTTTACAAAACACATCAGGCACATCTGGCTATACCATATTTTGAGAAAAGCGACTCCATCGAAAGAAGCAAATTTCCTAAATTACATCGCTCTGAACTTCAACTGATTCAGTGTTGGCACGACCTTGCGGCTTATAATGCTGACATCAAAGACACCACCGAGGCAATCAGACTTCAGACCCTCGCCACCAACAAAAGCAAGCAACTTTTTGGAGCAAAACATCCATCCTATATAGAGGAGGAAAAAACTCTCTCAAAGTACATAATGCAGTTCAGCAATAAACAAGATGCCGACTTTTTCTACAATTTGGGTATGGAATATTATACAAAGATACGTCATCCATACAATGCGGCTATCAACTTTATCAAAGCCGATTCCCTCGAAAAACTGACACTAAAACCAGACTCACCCAACTACAACCGCTCTAAAATTAAACTCTCTGATTGTTGGGAATGGTTGTCTCTATTTTATATTAGGAATAATAATTATGGAGAAGCGATAAGATACCAAAAACTTGCTGTGGAACTCCGCGAACAAATCTATGGGAAAGAACACGAATCTTACCTCTCGGCATTGGAAAGCCTTGCAAGAATTTATGACCAATATTTGAATAATTACGACGAAGCAGTAAAGCTGCAAACACGAGCCGAGCAAATCAGCAAAAAAATATTTGGCGAAGAACATAATAAATATGTCAAATCGTTATTCTCTCTGTCATTTTATAAAAAACAATCGTACGACTACGCAGGTGCAATTGAACTTATGAAAAAGGTAGTGGAGCTAAGCAAAAAAATATATGGAGAAGACAGTGAAGAATATGTTGAATATTTAACATCCCTTGCATACGATTACAAAGATGTCGGCAACCATAACGAGGCAATCAGACTTCAAACCAAGGTAGCAGAATTTAAGAAAAACAAATATGGCGAAGATCATCCCTTATATGCAGACGCTCTAAGCTGCCTTGCTACTTTTTGTGCTGAATCAGGCAACTACTCTGAGGCAATCAAAATTGCGTCTAAGGCAATAGAAATCTTCAAGAAAGACTCTCGCGACAACTCTTGGTCTTATGTAACTACATATAGCAACCTTGCAGATTGGAATTATAAACTCGGCAATTACACAGAGGCAATCAGGCTTCTGAACCTTGCAATGGAATACACCGACAGACACGAATGGGCTATTTCATCAATTATGCGAATGTTTGCGGACAATTATCTTGCCATGGGGCAATACGACAAGGCAAAAGAAGTGACAGAGAAGGCATACAGCAAATCGTATTCCGACGAAACCAACTATCTTGCAGAACGTTTTGCATTCTTTACCAATAAGGAGCGCACTAATTTTTGGAATGATTGTTCCAGTTTATATTGTAACGAATTCCCACGTGTGGCATCCATTTTCCCGGATTCCACGCTATGTTCCATTGCCTACAACGGTCAAGTATTTGCAAAGGGATTCCTTCTCAATTCCGAACTTGAAATCCTAAGGCTCTTTGAGCAAAAGGGCAGTCCGGCTTTGGTGGAGCGTTACCACAAACTAAAACAAGACCGCACTACACTCGACGAACTTTATAATATCTCTGAGGCGGAAAGGACAATGGACGCCGATTCGTTGGCACGGGCAATTGACAACGAAGAACATAAACTTGTGCAGTTTGCCAACGAACTTGGCAATTATACAAAAAATCTATTAATCGATTGGCGCGATATTCAACGCAACTTGAAAGACGGCGACCTTGCCATCGAATTTGCCAATTTCAAGGACACCGCCAAGCAAACGATTTACGTTGCCCTCGTCCTCAAAAAAGGCATGAACGCCCCCGAAATCGTTAAGCTCTTTGAATCAGATACTTTTTACGACATCAAGCCCAAGGAATATTACACCACGCCCAAACTTTACAACCTCATTTGGCAACCGTTGGCGAAATATTTGGAAGGTGCGAAAAACGTGTATTTCTCCCCCGTTGGCAACATCCACACCATCGGCATCGAATATCTCAGCGGCGACGACGGCAAGATATTCGCCGAACAATTCGACACTTACCGCCTCTCCTCCACCCGCGAACTTGCCTTGAACCGCACAGCAAATCCGAACAAAAAAGCCACCACCTACGGCGGCATCCAATACGAATTTACCCCAGATGAATGGCGCAGCCTGAAAAACGACAATTTTGAGCCAGACAATTACCGCGACATTCCTAAAATTGCCGACAACATGCGCGGTATGGGCATGGGTTATCTCGACGGCACCAAATTGGAATCCGCATCCATCGCCGCCCTACTCCGCTCGGCTAATTATGAGGTTGATGCGTTTTCAGACGACGCCGCCACAGAAGAATCTTTCAAGCGGCTATCCGGCTCTGGGCTTAAAATTTTGCACATCGGTACGCACGGTTTTTATGAGAATGCGAGCGACATGCAGAATGCGGGCTACAAGTTTTTCACCGAGAATCAGCAGTCGTCCGAAGACCTTGCCCTTAGTTGCAGCGGCTTGCTCTTTGCGGGCGCAAATTCAGCCCTCGACCCACGACGCAACAAGGAAATCCCCGAAGGCGCAGACGATGGAATCCTGACTGCAAAGGAAATTTCGCGCCTCGATTTCAACGGCTTGGATTTGGTGGTTCTCTCGGCGTGTCAGACGGGCTTGGGCGAAATCACTGGCGAAGGCGTTTTCGGTTTGCAGCGCGGTTTCAAAAAAGCTGGCGCACAGACCATTGTAATGAGCCTCTGGAAAGTCGCCGACGAATCCACGCAGCTGTTGATGGTGGAATTTTTCAAGCACCTCACCGCCGGGCAATCCAAACGCGCCGCCTTCATCGCCGCGCAAAAGACCGTCAGGGAAAAATATCCGAATCCGATGCACTGGGCGGCGTTTGTGATGGTGGATGGAATGTAGGGACGCGGCGCAACCCGTAGTTAGGGACGCGGCGCGCCACGTCCCTAACTAAGTTCAATTACGAACTGCAATTTATTTTGCCAAGCAATTGGTAAAATAAAGCATCAAAAAAATACAAAAATGAAAAACATTCTGACATTCATATTCCTCCTTCTCCCGCTCCTTGCCCTCTCGCAGAGCAAGGAGGCAGACTCCCTCTACAACAATGGCTTGGAACTCTACAAGACGCATCAGGCGCACTTGGCGATTCCAGTTTTGGAGAAGGCCGACTCTCTCGAAAAAAAGCAACTGAAAAAGAAGTCGCCAAACTATTTCCGCTCCGAGAAGGCTCTCATCAACTGTTGGAAATACCTCGCAACCTATTTTGCAGGTCAGGGAGATTCCGTCGAGACTTTCAAAAACCAAAGACTCGTGGTGCAAAGCAACCTGAAAATCTTTGGCGACAAAAGTGAAGAATACGCCTTGTCGCTCAGAGATATTGCCAGGCAGTACCTCAATTTTGGCAACTTCACCGAGGCAACAAAGACCGCAACCAAATCGGCAGAAATCTATAAATTATTGTTGGGCGAAGGACATCCCGGCTATGCCGATGCTTTGTACTTATTGTCCTTATGCTACGCTTACAACGGCAATTTGAACGAGGCTATAAGGCTCGGCAACACCGCAGTGAAAATATGCGAAAAAGCGGGGATGGAAGTTGTAGATTACATCAAACTTGTCAGCGACCTCGCCACTTACAATTACCAAGCCAGCAACTACACCGAGACCATCAGGCTCAAAAAAATCCTTTTGGAAGTAGCGGGCAAAGTTTTGGGAGAAGAAGACCCTCAGTACATCAACATTCTCAACGACATCTCAGTATGCAACTCCGCCATTGGCAATTTAGAGGATGCCATCAAGGACGCCACCACCGTAATGGAATTTAGGAAAAAAACATTGGGTGAGGAGCATCCCGACTACGCCACATCGCTCAACAACCTTGCAGACATCAACTCCCGTGCAGGACATTTCGACGAGGCCATAAGACTTACAACTAAGGCATTGGAAATTCGCCGAAAAACTTTGGGCGAGGAACATCCTGGCTACGCGCAATCTCTTAACAACCTTGCCCTCTATAATTATTACACCGGCAATAACGACGAGGCCATCAGGCTTGGGACGATGGCATTGGAAATCTACAAGAAGACGATTGGCGAAAAGCATCCAGATTATGCCTTGGCGTTGCACAATCTTTCGATTTTCTATGCAGGAGCAAGCAATTATATCGAGGCCATCAGGCTTGAAACTGCCGCAATGGAGATTCGTCAAAAAGTCTTAGGAGCAGAACACAGCGAATATATAATTTCGGTGCATTACCTTTCCGAATTCAATTATTATGCGGGCAACTACAAGGAAGCCATCAGGCTAAAAAATATTGAATTGGATTACATCAAGAAGACATCGGGTGAGGAAAGTGCGCAATACGCTATTACGCTTGACTACATTGCAGTATGCTACCAGGCTATGGGCAACTACAATGAGGCTCTCAGACTTTCTTCCGCCGCATTGGAAATTGAGAAGAAGACATTGGGCGAGGAGCATCCGCAATACGCCAGAACGCTCCAAAACATTGCGGCAATCCATGCCAATACCGACAACTATGAAGAGGCTATCAGGCTCTCAAACATAGCATTGGAAATCAGGCGGAAAACCGTGGGCGAAGAACATCCCGACTACGCTCATTCTGTAAACTATCTTGCAGTATTATATAAAGAAATAGGCAACTACGCCGAGGCTATCAGGCTTGGGACTATTGCATTGGAAATCCGCCGAAAGACTTTGGGCGAAAATCACCCCGACTATGCTGAATCGTTAAGCAACCTCGCCGCATATAACGCCCTTACAAAAAACTTCGACGAAGCCATCAGACTTGGAACTACTGCATTGGAAATCAACCGAAAAACTTTGGGCGAAGAACACCCCCAATACGCTCTGTCGCTAAGTAATCTGGCGGCGTATTATTCTGAGAACGGCAACGTCGCCGAAGCCATCAGGCTCGAAAACTCCGCAGCGGCAATCCGTCTCAAAAATTTGGGCGAATATCATCCCGACTATGCAACGTCGCTCATCCATCTTGCCGATTATAATTGTAGTTTATTCAACATCACAGAAGCAATCAGACTGGGTACTAAGGCATTGGAAATCAGGGCAAAAACATTGGGTGAGGGACATACAGCATACGCCGAGGCATTACTCAAACTTGCTGGATACAATTTTAGTGTAGGCAACTATACTGAGGCAGTGAGATTAGCAACAGCATCAGTGCAAATATGCAAGAAAGTCTATGGAGAAGAGCATCCTTATTATGCCAATTCTCTTAGTTCTCTCGCAGAGTTCAATTATAAACACGGCAACTATACCGAAGCCATCAGGCTTGAGACAATGGCATTGGAAATCCGAAAAAAACTTTTGGGGGAACAGAGTCTCGAATGTTCCACGTCAATCCATTCCCTTGCAGCATATTATGCATCAATAGGAAATTATGCCGAAGCCATCAGGCTCGGAACCATTGCCGTAGAAATCCGCAAGGGAAAATTGGGCGAGGATAATCCTGCGTATGCCAATTCGCTCGGCAACCTCGCCTCATATTTTGCATACGACAAAAAATATGTCGAGGCTATCAGGCTTGGTACTAATGCACTGGAAATCATAAAGAAAACATTGGGCGAAAGTTCACCCCTATACTCCACATTGCTTGGCAACCTTGCTATATACAATTATCACATTGACAATTTCGACGAGGCTATCAGGCTCGAAAAAAATAGTATAGAAATTTACAAAAAGTTTTATGGCGACAACCACCCGGAATACGCCAGTTCTGTATATAGCCTTGCCGGGTTATATTCAGAAAAAGGCAATTATGACGAGGCTATAAGGCTTGGAAATATTGCTATGATAATACAGAGGAATGTTTTGGGCGAGCAACATCCCGATTATCAAAAATCTATTTGTCGGCTTGCAAGATACCATCTCAATATCGGGAAATACGACGAGTGCATCAAATATTATACGGAGTTTTATCAACTTGCCACCGACTATATTTTCCAAAACTTTTCGTCGATGACAAGCAAGGAACGCTCTGATTTTTGGAAACAATATTCTGAAATATTTACCGACGACTTGCCTTGGGCTGCCTACAAAATATCTTCCGCAGAATCGGCAAATAAAGATGTCTCCACCAAAAACGCTATCACCGCCCTTGCATACAACGGTGAGGTGTTGTCTAAAGGTCTGCTCCTGAACGCCGACCTCGAAATCCAGAAAATCATCGACCGCAGCGGCGACACTACATTTGCCAAACGCTATTTTCAAATAAGGCAGGAGCGCATGTTTTTAGACAGCCTTTATCTCGTTCCGTCAGAAACAAGGACTGTGGACGCCGACTCGCTGCAAAAGGCAATAGACAATGCGGAACGTCTGCTCGTGGAATCCTCCAAGGAACTCGGCGACTATACACAAAACCTTTCTATTGACTGGAAGGCCATCCAGAAAAAATTGGAAAAAGGCGACGTGGCGATAGAGTTTGCTTGTATTCAAGATACATCGGAACAAGCAATCTACGCAGCCCTTGTCCTCAAAAAAGGCATGAAATCCCCCGTACTCGTCAAACTATATGGAACCGACGATTTCTACGACATCAAGCCCAAGGAATATTACAACACGCCAAAACTATACAACCTCGTATGGCAGCCGTTGGCGGAATATCTGAAAAACGCCCAGACTGTCTATTTCTCGCCCACTGGACGTCTGCACACCGTTGCCATCGAATATCTGCCCGATGCAGACGGCAAGATATTCGCCGAGAAATACGCCACTTACCGCCTCTCGTCCACACGCGAACTTGCCTTGACCCGCGCAATCAACACCAACCACAAAGCCACCACCTACGGCGGAATCCAATACGAATTTACGGAAACAGAATGGCGCAGTTTGACGGGATACAACGATGCCGACGAACACGATTACCGCGACATTCCACAGGTGGCTGACAACCATCGCGGTTCCAGCAGCGGCATGTCTTATCTTAATGGCACCAAGATAGAATCCGCCTCCATTGCAGCCCTCCTGCGCACGGCAAAGTATGATGTCAACGCCCTTTCAGATGCCGATGCCACCGAAGAATCGTTCAAAAAACTTTCGGGCACTGGCATCAAAATCCTGCATATTGGCACGCACGGTTTTTACGAAA
>JAEEGK010023792.1_pt1 | contig 12746 bp, 8 predicted proteins | sample 8958771 | NCBI WGS metagenome assembly JAEEGK01 (sample SAMN16246547, study PRJNA631951) | gut metagenome | biome: gut microbiome; feature: rumen; material: SC-attached | host: Bos | place: Iran: Karaj | collected 2018-10 | reverse complement strand
GATGCTGAGGCCCTTGGCCGGAAGTTCCTCGGCCCGGGTCATGGCCCAGTAACCGTCCATCAGGTAGTTGTGCTCGTCGGTGGAGAGCGCCTGGATGCTGCTGTAGCCGCAGTGGTGGTTCGTGACGATGAGGCCGTCGGCGGAGATGATCTCGCCGGTGCAGCCGCCGCCGAAGTGGATGATGTTGTCCTTCAGCGAGGAGTGGTTGATGCTATAAATCTCTTCGGGGGTCAGCTTGCAGCCGGCCTCCTTGAGGGCTTTTCCGTTCATTTTCTGGAGGAGGGGCAGGAGCCACATTCCTTCGTCGGCGTAGGCGGTCAGGGCCATGCCCAGGGCGACCGCGATGGCTAAGATTCGTTTCATGTATCTGTTAATAAATTAGTACGCAAATTTACAATTATTCCCCGTTAGAACAAAGTCGGCTCCAACTCCTTCACGTGGAAGGATTTCCGGTGCCAGGGGGTGTAGCCGAACCGGCGGATGGCGTCGATGTGCTCCGGGGTGGGATAGCCCATGTTGCGGTCCCAGCCGTATTCCGGGTAGTCGCGGGCGATCTGCCGCATGAATTCGTCGCGGTATGTTTTCGCGAGAACCGACGCGGCGGCGATGCTGGCGAAGGTGGCGTCGCCGTGGACGACGGTCCGGAAATCCTTGAAGCCGTAGCGGCCGAAAGGACGGAACTTGTTGCCGTCGACCAGGAGGAAATCCGGCGCGGGATCCAGCCGCAGGACGGCCCGCTGCATCCCCGTAACGGACGCCCAGAGGATGTTGAGCGTGTCGATTTCATCGGCCTGCACGGCCTCCACGGCCCAGGCGACGGCCTCGGCCTCGATGATGGGGCGGAGTTCGTCCCGCTCCTTCTCCGTCATCTGCTTGGAGTCGTTCAGGAGCGGGTGGCGGAAGTCCGGCGGCAGGATGACGGCCGCGGCGTACACCGGCCCGGCGAGCGGGCCGCGCCCGGCCTCGTCGCAGCCGGCTTCCAGCCGTCCCGGCTCGCAGTAGGGTTGGAGGGATATTTCCTTCTTTGACATGGTCAGACCAGGATTCGTGAGATGTATTTCCGGTAGGCGGAGGGGGTCATGCCCTTCGCCTGGAGGAAAAGCCGGTTGAAGTTGGATTTGTTGTTGAAGCCGCAGTCCCAGCAGATTTCGCTGACGCTCATGGCCGTGGACTCCAGTTCCCGGCAGGCCCGCGAGATGCGGAGGCCGTTCAGGTAGGTGATGTAGGAGAGGTTCGTGTGCTTCTTGAAGAAGTGGGAGAAGGCCGAATCCGACATGTCCACGAGCGAGGAGACGTCGGAAAGCCGGATGGTTTCGCCCAGATGCTCCTGCGAGTATTCCATCACTTTCGCGACCCGGCGCGAACGCGACTGCCGCATTCCCGAATCGACATCGCCCAGGATGGTGAACTCCCGCTCGGCCATGGAGTTGAGGAGGCGCAGGAACGCGACCGTGGCGTCGAAGCCCTTGGCGCGGGCCAGCGCAAGCGTTTCGCTCACCAGGGGGTCGTCCTCCGAAAGATGAAATTTTGCAGCCGGGACCGCCCTTTTGAGGAAGGTTTCGATGCTGCGGAACTGCCGCAGGCGCAGCATGGGGAAATCCAGCATCTTCCCCGAGAACTGGACCGTGATGACGCGGTTCCCTTCTTCCCGCGCCTTCCAGACATGCGGGACGAAAGGCGCGATGATGACCATATCTACCTCTGAAAAAGGCTCTTCGCGCGTACCAATAATGTGTTTTCCGGAGGAGAGGAGCACCAGGTTGATTTCGTATTCCGCATGGCAGTGGATGGGGTAGTCGAACTTCGCGTCCTTGTGGTCCAAAACCACGAACAGATCGTCGCTTTCTACCGGCGTTATTTCCTGCTGGATGTCCTTCATCGGTACAAATGTAGTGAAAAATTCAAAATAGTATCATTCTTTTGCCACATTGTGGATGAATCCGTCGGGAATACCCCCTATATTTGTATCGAGAAAAAAGTAACCACATGCAATCTACCGGTATCGGCATCATCGACATCATCATCATCGTCGCCTATCTGGCCTTCATCATCTGGTGGGGCCTGCGCAACGGCAAGAGCGGTTCCGCGGGTTCCTATTTCCTGGCGGGCAGAGGCGCGTCCTGGTTCATCATCGGCCTTTCCCTGTTCGCGGCCAGCATCTCCAGCACGACGCTCATCGGCCAGACCGGAGACGCCTACGCGACGGGCATCGCCGTGTTCAACTACAACCTCACCGGTGTCTGGGTGCTGGTGTTCTTCGCGGTCTTCCTGCTGCCGCTGTATCTGAAATCGAAGATCTTCACCATCCCGGAATTCCTGGAGCGGCGGTTCGACGGCCGCTCGCGGTACTATTTCTCGGCCATCTCGATCATCGGCAACATCTTCCTGGACGCCGCCGGCGCCCTGTACTCGGCCGCTTTGATCCTGAAACTCCTGTTTCCTGCGGTGGAACTGTGGGTGTTCGTCGTGATCTTCGCCGTCATCGCGGCGTCCTACACCATCCCGGGAGGCCTTTCGGCGGCCATGAACACGGATCTCATCCAGGCGGTCGTGCTCCTTGTCGGCTCCATCGTGATGATGGTCATTTGCTACGCCAAGGGAGGCGGGGCTTATTTCGCGGGACTGATGGAGAACGGCGACATCGCCGCCCGGCTCATCCGTCCGCTGACGGATTCCTCCACGCCCTGGCTTGGCCTGCTGGTGGGCATGCCCGTGCTGGGCATTTACTTCTGGGCCAACAACCAGACGCTCGTCCAGCGGGTTCTCAGCGCGAAGAGCGTCAACCAGGGCCGTATCGGCGTCATGTTGGCCGGCTTCCTGACGCTGTGCACCCTCGTCATCTTCAACATCCCGGGCGTGATGGCGCGGAGTTTCTTCCCGGGTGTCGAGAACCCCGACATGATCTATCCCACCATGGTCCTGAAACTCATGCCGGTGGGCGTGCTGGGCCTCATGCTGTCGGCCATGCTCGCGGCCCTGACATCGACCCTCAGCGCTATCCTCAACTCGGCCTCCACCCTCTTCACCATGGACTTTTACGCGAAGGTCGACAAGAAGGCGGACCAGAAGAAACTGGTGCGCGTGGGCAAGATATCGGCCCTGGTGATCATCGTGATCGCGACGCTGTGGGCGCCCAACATCGAACGCTTCGGCTCTCTGCTGAAATACTATCAGGAAATGCTCTCCTACATTTCCCCGCCCATCGTGGCGACTTTCCTGATGGGCGTTTTCGTCAAGCGCACCAACGCCAAGGGGGCCTTCGCCGGCCTGCTTTCCGGCCTGGCCCTCGCCCTGGTCCTGCTGTTCTGGCGGCATCAGATCTTCGGCGACATGCACTTCCTGTTCATCGTGCCCATCCTTCTGGTCTTCAGCATGCTGGTCATTTGGCTGGTGAGCCTGGCGACCGGGAAGCCCGCCCCCGGGAAGTTGGTGGACACCACCTTCAGCGCGGCGGATTTCAAGGCTGAAACCATGGAACTGAAGGGCGTCAGCTGGTGGAAGAACTACCGCGTCCTGGGCGGCGGCCTCATCGTGTTGAGTCTAATCCTGTTATTCATTTTCAGATAATGAAACTGCAACGATTCAGTGGTAACCCCATCCTCTCTCCGAATCCCGCGAACCCGTGGGAGAACCTGGTGACGTGCAATCCGGGCGTCATCCTGGACGGCGGCGTGTTCTACATGCTGTACCGCGCCGCGGGGGACGATGAGAAACACGTGATCCGCTTCGGGCTGGCCACCAGCACCGACGGATTCCATTTCAACCGGACGAGCGCGGAGCCGGTCTTCGGCCCGAGCGCGGACGGCCCGGACAGCGGCTGCGTGGAGGATCCCCGGATTGTCAAGTTCGGCGATACCTTCTACATCACGTACGCGTACAGGCCGATGGCGCCCGGACGCTACTGGACCTTCCCGCACGACGTGATCCTCAAGCCGGACACGGACGAGTATGCGCCGCTCGCATGGAAGGAGAACCTGGGCAACACCGGGCTGGCCTGTACCCGCGACTTCCGCACTTTCCGCCGCCTGGGCCGCCTCACTTCGCCCGTCCAGGACGACCGGGACGTGATCCTGTTCCCGGAAAAGATCGGCGGGCGGTATGCGATGCTGCATCGGCCTAAACACGCGAAGGAGACGGAATTCCCGTCCATCTGGATCAAGTTCTCGGACGACCTGCTCGACTGGGAAAGGGCCGAGGACCACATCCTCATCCAGGGCCGGCGCGGCACCAAGGAAGAGAAGATCGGCGGCAGCACCCCGCCCATCCTCACCGACCGCGGCTGGCTGGTGCTCTACCACGGCGTGGGCGACGGCGGCCTGGCCGACTACACCGTCTGGGCCATGCTGCTGGACCGGGACAACCCGCTGAAAGTCCTCGCCAGGACACCTGAACCTATTCTTGAACCGGAACTTCCGCATGAGCGGGAGGGCTTCTACCCGGGATGCGTCTTCCCCGTCGGCAACGTGGTGAAAGACGGCATCCTGTATGTCTATTACGGCGCTGCCGACAAATACGTGGGTGTGGCCACGTGTCCGCTCGCCGACCTGCTGGACTATCTGACAAACCAATAATCAACAGTTATGCAAAAGAAGATTGTTTCCTTTTTCTTTGCAGTCGTTTCTCTGCTCCTGCTGAGCGCGGGTCCGGGCCATGCCCAGACCGTCCAGCGGCTCGGCGGCGCAGTCGTGGACCAGTACGGCAACCCTGTTGCCGGCGCTGCAGTGCTCGTCACCGGAACGAACAAGTATGCGGTCAGCGGTGATGACGGCTCCTGGACCATAGAGGGCGTGGCGTCCGGCGCCACCCTTTCTGTGAGCTGCCTCGGCTACGAGGATGCGACCATCCCGGTGAACGGCCAGTCCTTCATCAACGTGGTCCTGAACGAATCTTCCATCATGCTGGAGGAGACGGTCGCCATCGGTTACGGCCGCATGAAGAAGAGCGACCTCACCGGCTCCGTCGCCTCCCTGTCTCCCGAGAACCTGGCCACCAAGCCTTCCAACTCCATCGAATCCCTCATGCAGGGCCGCGTGGCGGGTGTCCAGGTCACCAACAATTCCCAGGAACCGGGCGCATCTTCCATCGTGCGCGTGAGAGGTAACTCCTCCGTGAACGGTTCCAACGCCCCGCTCCTGGTCGTGGACGGCTTCCCCTTCGGCGACGCCGGCAACCTGGCCCAGATCAACCCGCAGGACATCATCTCCATGGAGGTCCTGAAGGACGCGAGCGCATCGGCCATCTACGGATCCCGCGGCGCGAACGGCGTCATCCTCATCACCACCAACAAGGCCGGTGGCAACCGCACCAGCCTGAGCGTCCGGCAGCAGACCACGCTGTCGCAGATGACCTCCAAGCTGGACCTGTGGTACGATCCCGTGCTGATGGCCATCACCCAGAACGAGGCCAAGATCAACGCCGGCCTCACCCCGCAGTACGTGGGCGCCATCAACGCCAACGGTGTGTACTATCCTTCCATCGAGGAACTCATGACGACCTGGACCACCAACACCCGTTGGGAGGACCTCGTCCTGCGCGACCAGCCGGTCTCCAACAACACCACCGTGCAGGTGCGCAGCTCCAACGACAAGACCAACTTCATGGCCAGCGCCAACTACTACCGGGACAACGGTGTCTTCGTCGATGACTACTACCAGAAGTTCGGCGGCCGTTTCTCGGTCGACCAGCGGCTGTTCAAGAACTTCGTCCTGACCACGGGCGCGAACATCATGTACAGCAAGCGCAACTACAACCCCGGCCGTTCCTTCAACCGTAACCCGATTTTCCCGGTCTATGCTGAGGACGGCTCCTACTGGCTGTACAGCGCCAGCGACTACTACCATCCCATCGCCCTCAAGGAACTGTCCAAGAACACGACGGAAGGCCTCAGCGTCATCGCCAATGCCGGCATCGAATGGAACCTGTTCGACGGCTTCACCGTCACCAGCCAGTTCAACTACAAGCACGGCGAGAGCATCCAGGACATCTACAACCCGAACGTGTATTCGGAAACGGGTAATTTCAACAACGGTTACGGCTCGATCACCAACGGCAAGGAAGACAACGTGGTAATGGACGTCTACGGCACCTATGACAAGGTGCTGGCCGAGAAGCATCACGTAACCGCCATGGCGGGTTATTCCTATGAGACCTACCGCGGCCGTTCTTCCAGCCTGACGGGCGTCGACTTTGTCAATGAGGCCCTGGGCAACGAGAACCTCCAGGCCGGTAACCCTGAGCGCTACCGCATCAGCAACGGCCTGTCCAAGACGCAGCTGGTTTCCGGCCTCATGCGTCTGAACTACGGTTATGACAACCGCTACCTGTTCACTTTCACCGCCCGTGCCGACGGCTCCTCCAAGTTTGGCGCCGGTAACAAATGGGCCTACTTCCCCTCGGGCGCGGTGAGCTGGAACGCCCACAACGAGAGTTTCCTCAAGGACGTGGAGTGGCTGGACGTGCTCAAGTTCCGCGCCTCCTACGGCATCTCCGGTAACCAGGGCATTTCCCCGTACCAGACCCTGAGCCGCTTCGGCCAGCATAAGTACTACTACGACGGTTCGTGGCAGACGGCCATCGGCCCGGGCCGCCAGTCCGGCACCACGGGAGAAGGCGGCATCTACGCGGTCTGGAGCGGCATCGCCAACACGAACCTCAAATGGGAGACGACCTCCCAGCTGGACTTCGGTGTCGATGTCAGCCTGTTCGGCAACCGCCTCAACCTGACCTTCGACTGGTACGACAAGGTCACCAACGACCTGCTCCGGGAGCGTAACATCGCCCCGTCCTCCGGCTACGACCGCATGTGGGTGAACGACGGTACCATCAAGAACACCGGTGTCGAAGTCACCCTGGACGGCATCATGTATTCCGACCGCGACTGGAAGGTGGGCGGCACGCTCATGTTCACCCGCAACCGCAACCGCGTGCTGAGCCTGGGCAACGCCATCGAAGCCGGCCTGATGACCGACAAGAACACCGGCATGCAGTATGAGTACTACGGCAACAGCCTCGGCCAGTTCCGCGGCTACACCAACATCCTGGCGATCGACCAGCCCATGTATGTCTTCTACGGCTACAAGGTCGACGGCATCGTGCAGAGCCTGGAAGACGGCCTCACCGCGGGCCTGACCGGCAGCGACGCCGAGCCCGGTGAATTCCGCTATGTCGATTTCGACGGGAGCGGCACCGTGGACGAGAACGACCGCTGCATCATCGGCGATCCCAACCCCGACTTCCTGGCTTCCCTGAGCCTGGACGTGAAGTGGAAGAACTTGGACGCCAGCGTCTTCATCAACGGCGTGTTCGGCAACGACGTCATCAACACGCAGCGTTTCGGGCAGCCTTCCAACAACCCGCTGCGCTGGACGCCGGACAACCCCAACAACAACTATCCCAAGCTCCGCGACGACCGCCAGACCAAGTTCTCCGACTGGTGGGTGGAGGACGGCACCTTCATCCGTATCCAGACGGTTTCGCTGGGCTATACGGTTCCGCTCCGCAAGTCGCTCAAGTTCATGGACAGCATCCGGCTCTACGCGAATGTGGATAATTTGTTTACCTTTACCAAGTTCAAGGGCTACGACCCCGAGGTGGGCGCCAACGGCATCTACAGCGGCGGTTACCCGCGCCTGCGGAAATGGACTTTCGGTATCGACTTTAACTTTTAATGCGCGAAGCCATGAATAACAAGATATTTGCCTGCATTCTTGCCGTGGTCTGCCTGGCCGGCTGTTCCCTGGAAGAGAAACCCTACGGCTTCTACTCGGAGGGCAACTTCTACAGGACGGAGGCCGATGCACAGTCCGCCACCATGTATATCTACGATGCCATCAACTACATCGAATACTCCCGCGCCATCGTGTTCCTGGGCGGCATGAACACCGACGAACTGGATCCGAAGGGCGACGCCACCCAGAGCACCAAGGACCTGGATGCGTGGAGCATGAACAACTTCCGCAGCAACGTGACGCTGGGCAACTTCTTCAAGTTCTCCTACATCACGATCAACCGCGCCAACGCCGTGATCGAGAACGTCCCGGGCATGGGCATCGACCAGGCGCTCAAGGACCGGTTCACCGGCGAGGCCTACTTCATGCGCGCCTACTCTTATTTCAACCTGGCCCGCAACTTCGGCCGGGTGCCCGTGCACATGAAGGTGGTGACCACGATCGACGATACCGCCGCCAGCCTGGCCGGATCGCTGGACGAGCAGTGGGGCTACATCATCGCCGACCTGGAAGAGGCCGTCCGGCTGCTCCCTTACTACGCCAAGCCGGAGCCCGGCCGCGTGGACAAGGCCGCCGCCCAGGGCCTGCTGGCCAAAGCGTACCTCTACCTTGCCTCGGCCAAGGAGTATGGGGTTCCGCAGTACAAGGACATGAGTTTCAACGTGGATGAGTACTATGCCAAGGCCGCGGAAAGCGCCGCCGGCGTGGTTGACAATCCCGCCCAGACCACCTATGCCTTCGACCCCGACCTCATGCACATCTACGACGTGCGGTATCCGGACGGCCCCGAGCACATCTTCATCATGAGCATGGACCGCACCGGCGAGAGCGAGGGCCAGTATTCCAAGATCTCCAAGATGTACATCCCGTACATCGCCGGCGGTACCGTGTACCTGAAGCAGGGCGACGAAGAGGTCTACATTCCTACGCATGACGGCTGGAGCGAGTACCGCACCAACATCGACTTCTACAACAAGTACGAGGCTGGCGACCTGCGCAAGGACTGGCTCATCTGCAAGGAGGTCTATGATGCCGAAGGCAACGTGGTGGCCTCCTACCCGGGCAAGCTCTCCTACCCGTTCTGCCGCAAGTTCATCGACCCCGAATTCGTGGGTGACAAGACTTCCACCAAGCCTTACCTGATGCGCTATTCCGACATCGCCCTGGTGTATGCCGAGGCCGCGGGGCCCACGGAAAAGGCCTACGAGCTGGTGAACTACATCCGTCACCGCGCGGGGCTGAGCGACCTCACGCCGAACCTCTCCAAGGCCCAGTTCCGCCAGGCCGTGATCATGGAACGCGTTTTCGAACTGGCCTTCGAGGGGAACATCTCCTACGACATGCGCCGTACCGGCACGCTGCATACGGTGAATGCGCTCGCCGAACAGGGCATCACCAACGAAGAAGACATCCTCTTCTATCCCATCCCGTCCATCGAGACCGACCTGAATCCTAACATCAAGTAGCCATGAAACGCAATATCATATTCATCGCAATGGGCGCCCTTGTGTTCCTGAGCGCCTGCACCAAGTCGCCCTGGGCCGAGGTGGAGGAAGGCAGCTGGAATCACGACCGCCGCATCCTGGACATCAAGTTCGCCGGCCAGGCGGGCCTGGCCCAGGTGAAGGACGTGGACGAGACCACCGGCACGGTGACGGTCCAGCTGGCCACCAACCTCGTGAGCGACATGTCCCAGGTGAAGGTGGAGACCCTCAATCTTTCCTACAAGGCCACGGCGGATGTCGAGCGCGGCGGAACCATGGACTTCACGGGCGGAGCCCCGACCATCACCGTCACGTCGGCCACGGGCAAGTCCCGCACCTATACCGTCCTCATGACGGAGTTCACCGAGACCATCCTGGGCAAGTATGCCATCACCACCTCCCGTGTCTGGGGCGGTACCGGCCCCGAGTGGGGCGGCGGCGCGCTCATGGAACCGTCGACCAAGAGCTGGTGCTGGTACATGGACGAGGGCTTCGGCCCCAATGCCGAGTACGACGACTACCTGGAGTTCACCCTGGACCGGATCATGGACGACGGCAACACCACCGGCAAGTGCATCCACTACGGCGGTGTCGACGGAAAGCATTGGAACTGCCTGTTCAAGGCGGCCGTGAACAAGGAGGGCGACACCGATATCGACCTGCATAAGTTCTACCGCCAGATTCCCGTCGGGACCAGCACCTGGGTGCGCAACTATACCGATAACACCATCACTTTCACCGACGCGGACGGAACGGTGACCACCGGCGCGCTCTATGACGCCGGCGAGTATCAGGTGTACAAGGACGATTCCCGCGACGTGAAGCTGACAGTCGAACATCAGGCTTTCGCCTTCAAGCTCAACGGCGTGGACGACTGGACCAACATCTATACCGACTACGACAAGTTCGTCAAGCGCCCCCGCATCTATGTCGTGATGGTGACGCCGGTGGACGAGATTCCCGCCGCGTCGGCCACGGAAGGCACCGAGGGCAAGAACTCCGTCGAGCCGCCGGCACCCGCGCCCGTCTTTGCGCTGGCCGGCGACTGGAAGGTGAAGGAACAGTGGGTGTACGGCGGCTGCGAAGGCGCCATCACCAAGGACCAGTCCACCGCCAAGAGCTGGTGCTGGAACGGAAACTACACCAAGGAAATGGACAATATCCTCACCTTCACGCCCTCCGCGGAAGGCTCCCTCAGCGGGACAGTCTTTTACGGCCCCGGCGCCGACGGTGCCTACTGGGACTACATGTACGTGGGCAAGAAGGCGGGTGTCGCCGTCAGCATCGACTGCTCCCAGTGGTACGGCTGGCTGCCGCACAACGAGACCTCCTACACCTACAATCCGGACGATACGGCTGATTCGGAAGGCGGTACCGTGACCATCAAGAAGAACAAGAGCGTGTCCTACACCGTTCCGCTCCTGCTGCCGGGCAGCTATGAGTTCCTGGGCAAGTCGGCCCTGGTGGTCCCTGAGGGCTGCATGGCCCTGGCGATGCCGCTGGCCGAAGAGGCGTCCAAGGACCACAGTTACGAGTGGACCGACTACGACCGCTTCGTGAACAGCCCGCTGCTGTACGTGATGGTGTTCCAGAAACAAGTTCCCGCCGAATAGCGATGCGAAACCTGACCGTCATGCTGCTGCTCGCAACCGTCCCCCTGCTCTTTTCCTGCAGGGAGGACGGTCCTGCGGGCACCGACGAGCCCAAGGATGAGCCGGTGACGCTCACCCTGGCCGATTCCGATGCCACCCCTGAAACCAAGGCTCTCTATTCCAACCTGTGGGCCATCCGGGAGAAGGGGTGGATCTTCGGCCACCAGAACGACCTCATCAACGGGCGTAAATGGCAATATATAGAGGGCGGCTCCGACACCAAGGACGTGTGTGGGGACTATCCCGGCGTGTTCGCGGTGGACGTGGCGTCCTTCATGGACGGCCGCAAGGTCGCTCTCCAGACGCTGGATGAGAATCCCGTCAAGCTGCGTACGATCAAGGAAGCCTATGACCGCGGCATGGTGATCATGGCCTGCATGCACCTGAACAACCCGCTCACCGGCGGGGATTCCTGGGACAATTCCAGCAATCAGGTGGCGGCGGAAATCCTGAAAAGCGGCAGCGAGACCAACGTCCTGTTCAATTCCTGGCTGGACAACCTGGCCGACCTGGCCAAGGGCCTCAAGGGCAGCGACGGGAAGCAGATTCCCATCATCCTCCGTCCTTTCCATGAGCATGGGCACGAATGGAGCTGGTGGGGAAGCACTTGCACCACAGCGGCAGAATATGTAGCTTTGTGGAGGTTCCTGGTCGACGGGATGAAGGCCCGCGGGGTGCACAGTTTCATCTATGCCATCTCGCCCGCCATGAACGGGAAGCAGACGGAGGCGGATTTCGTCTACCGCTGGCCCGGGGACGACTACGTGGACTTCATGGGCATGGACTGCTACCTGGGCATCAACAACACGGTGTTCCTGAACAACCTGAAGCTGCTGCGCTCGGTGTCCGAGGCCAAAATGAAGCCTTGCGGCGTCACGGAAATCGGTGTCGAGGGTTTCCAGAACCCCGATTACTGGATCACCAACATCGCCGCGCCCATGGCCGGCCGCAAGATGAGCATGCTGGTCACCTGGAGCAACAAATACGACCCCTTCGAACAGGGGAAAGTCTATTATTCGGTGTTCCCCGGACATCCGTCCGAGAACTCCTTCAGGGAGATGTACGCGCGCAGCGACACCTTCTTCTGCGAAGACCTTCCGCCCATGTACAAGATGGCCGAGAACATAATTGTGAAATGATGAAAAAGATCCTGATCCTGAGCCTGCTGCTTCTGCCGCTGCTCCCCGGCTGCCAGAAGCCGGACGACCCGACGCCCGTGGACGACACCAAGGTCACCCTGACCCTGGCCGATCCTTCCGCCACCCCCGAAACCAAGGCATTGTACGCCAATCTGTGGGCCCTTCGCGAGAAGGGCTGGATGTTCGGCCACCACGACGACCTGATGTACGGGCGGAAGTGGTACGGAACGGACGGCGGCTCCGACACCAAGGATGTGTGCGGGGACTATCCGGGCGTGTACGGCCTGGACCTGTCGACCTTCATGGACGACAGGGTGGATTCCGAGGCCGATGAGAACGCCCTCCGGCTCAAATGCATGAAGCAGGCCTATGACCGGGGCATGGTCATCCTGGCGTGCATGCACCTGAACAACCCCCTGACCGGCGGCGACGCCTGGGACAACAAGAACAACACCGTCGCGGCGGAAATCCTGAAAAATGGCAGTGCGACGCAGGTGAAGTTCAACCAGTGGCTGGACCGCCTGGCCACGCTCGCCAAGGGGCTCAAGGGGAGCGACGGAAAGGTCATCCCCATCATCATCCGCCCCTTCCACGAGCATACCCAGACTTGGAGCTGGTGGGGCAGTTCCTGCACCACCGAGACGGAATTCATCGGCCTGTGGAAGTACTTCGTGGATTACATGAAGAAGGCCGGCGTGCACAGTTTCATCTACGCCATCTCTCCGCAGATGGACAAGCAGAAGG
>JAEEGK010023791.1_pt1 | contig 12747 bp, 16 predicted proteins | sample 8958771 | NCBI WGS metagenome assembly JAEEGK01 (sample SAMN16246547, study PRJNA631951) | gut metagenome | biome: gut microbiome; feature: rumen; material: SC-attached | host: Bos | place: Iran: Karaj | collected 2018-10 | reverse complement strand
TGGCGAAATGATGGCCGACATTGCACGTTCCATCCAGGTCATCGCCATCACCCACCTGCCCCAGGTCGCTGCTAACGGCGACCACCACATGCGTGTGTACAAGACAGACACCGACAAGGAAACGCTCACCCGTGTCGAGACTCTTGACCAGCAAGAGCACATCACCGAGGTTGCACGCATGTTGAGCGGCAAGGAATTGAACCAAGCTGCAATCGAGAACGCAAAATCACTGATAAAACACAAACATAAAGACAAATGATTGACAAGACCCAATACATCTACGGCATTCATGCCGTGCTCGAGGCTCTTGATGCCGGTAAAGACATCGACAAAATCCTGTTGAGCAAAACGCTCAACGACGAGACGGCCAGGGAAATCATCGAGCAGGCACGTGCACTGCGCGTGCCTGTGCAGCGTGTTCCGGTTCAAAAGATCGACCGCATCACGCGCCGCAACCATCAAGGCGTGATTGCGATGATGGCTGCCGTGACCTATTATCGTGTGGAAGATATGGTACCCCAACTGTTCGACGCGGGCGAGAATCCGTTTTTCGTTGTGCTTGACGGTGTTACTGATGTACGCAACTTTGGCGCCGTGGCACGCACCTGTGAGTGTGCCGGCGTGAGCGCCATCGTTATCCCTGACCACGAGAGCGTGAGCGCCAATGCCGATGCCGTCAAGACATCTGCAGGGGCCCTCAACTACTTGCCCGTCTGCCGTGAGCACAATCTCGTCAAGGCTGTGAAATTGCTGCGCGACAGCGGTTTCAAGATTGTCGGCACCAGCGACAAGAGCCAGATGCCTTATACACAGGGCAATTACACGGGTCCTGTTGCCATCATCCTTGGCGCTGAGGATAAGGGCATTTCACCCGAAATCATGAAATTGTGTGACACACAGGTGCTTATCCCGGAGTTTGGGCACATCAATTCGTTGAATGTCTCGGTTGCCGGCGGCATCATGATTTATGAAGTAGTCAGGCAGCGCCTCAACGACAACCAAGAGGTGAATTAAGCGGCCGTTTTGTTGCAAACGCCATCAAATTTCGCTAACTTTGCAAGTTCAAATATTAATGATATGATAAATCGCGTTTTAATCCGTACCAAAGTCGTACAAAACCTATATTCATACATGCTTACCCGCCCTGAGCGCACGTTATCGGCTGCGCTCAAGGACTTGAACGCATGTCTCGAGAAGACCTACGAGTTGTACCATTACTTGCTGTTGTTGCCTGTCGAGTTGACACATATTCAGGAAATCAGGCTGGATGAGGCCCGCAACAAGTATATGCCCACCGAGGAGGAACTCAATCCAAACATGAAGTTCGTCAACAACCGGTTGGTGAAGGCTCTTGCCGACAACGAGCAGCTGGCACAATTTGCTCAGGAACATACGGTGACGTGGAACGACGACCCCATCTTTGAGCGCATGATGCTCGAGAAAATCCTCAAGAGCGATCTCTATAACGACTACATGGCCGACGATGAGGACAGCATGACTGCCGATGCCCTGCTGTGGCAACAGCTGATGAAGCAGGTCATCCTGCCCGACGAGAATATGGCAGAGGCCATCGAGCAGCGCTCCCTGTTCTGGACCGAGGACGACCTGGATCTGGTGGGACAATTCGTGACCAAGACGTTCAAGCGACTGGCTGACGGTACCGACGACCCCATCCTGCCCATGTTCAAGGACGAAGAGGACAGTGACTTCGGTAAAGAACTGTTCAGTGCCGCCGTGACCATGATGCCAGAGAGCAATGCCATGATTGACGGGCTGCTTGAGGAAAGCCGCTGGGACAAGGACCGTATCGTGCTCATGGACCGCATTATCATGTGCACGGCACTTGCCGAGCTGCGCACCTTCGAAAAAATTCCCGCAGCCGTGACACTCAACGAGTACATCGAGCTAGCCAAGAATTTCAGCACTGCAGCAAGTGGCAAGTTTGTGAACGGTATCCTCAACAATGCCGTTAAGCAGCTGCGCAAGGATGGACTCATCTTCAAGCGTTGATAAGAATCACATTATAAACCAATAGAAATAAAACAAGATTATGCTTAACACGATTTTATTACAGGCCGCAGGCGGTGCTCCCGCTAGTGGTGGCGCTGGTTGGAGCAGTATGATCATGATCATTGCTCTGATCGCCATTTTCTATTTCTTCATGATTGCTCCCCAAAAGAAGAGAGAGAAGAAAATCAACGAATTCCGCAACAACCTCAAGAACGGCGACAAAGTGGTGACCATCGGTGGCATCTATGGCCGCATACGTGAAGTCAAGGACAATGCCTTTATTCTTGAGATCGCCGACGGCGTACGCATCAAGGTAGACAAGAGCGCCATCTCGATGCAGGACAACACTGAGGTGCCTGCCAAGTAAACAAACAGCAAGTAGGCTATCATGAAACTCTGGGACAACATACAAGGACGGTTAAAGCAGTCGCCCCGAACAAGGTCGATTCTGCTTTATCTGTTTTTCGTGGTCATCTCGGCCATGTTCTGGAGTTTTCTGACCTTTAACCGCGATGTGCAGCTCGACATGGAAGTGCCTGTCGAGGTTAGTCTGCCCAGCAATGTGCATCTGTTGGCCAAGGTGCCCGACACGCTCACGGTAACCGTGCGTGATCGAGGCTACCGCTTCTTCTCTTATCTCTTCCACAAGACACCCAAGCTGACGCTGCGTTTTACCGATTACAGCGACGGCAACAGTGTCTTCAAGGTAGACCAGAGCCACTTGCGGAAAGCCTTGGCTCCCGTGATCAACAAGAATGCGACAATCATCAGTGTCTTGCCGGAGTCTATCAACATCAAGTTCACCGACCTTCCTGGCAAGAAAGTGCCTGTAAAGACCGACATTCTTGTTGAGCCACGAGAGGACTACACGCTATACGGTGCATTGATACAAAGCCAAGACTCTGTGCTCGTCTTCAGTGACGCCAAGACCTTGAGCCAAATCAACGAGGTCTATACCTATCATGTCGAGGAGCACGACCTCACCGACACGTTGTGGCGAAAAGTCACCATCGCACCCATCAATGGTGCCGTTGTCGAGCCGCGTTCCATCGACATCATGGTGCCTATCGAGAAACTCAAGTCTCAGACCCGTTCGGTCAAGATTGCCGTTCGCAATGCACCTCCTGGAGTCAAGATGTTGCTCTTCCCCAGCGATGTCGAGGTTTCATTCCGTTCACCCGTCAGCCGCATCAATGACGATGATGCCGGCATTACCGCCGTCGTGGACTACAACAGTGTTGCCAATGGCACCCCTGGAAACAAGGTGAAAGTGATGATTGGCGAGGTTCCCGCAGCCTATCAGGATGTAGTATTCTCTCACGACAGTGTAGAGTACGTCATCGAGAAACATTGATAACATGAAGCTCATCGCCATCACGGGAGGCATTGGCAGCGGCAAGAGCGTCGTGGCACGTATGGTTCAAGTCATGGGCTATCAGGTGTATGACTGTGATTCACGGGCCAAAGCGCTGATGACCGAGGACGGTAATGTCCGCCACCAACTGGTGGATGCGTTCGGGCCTGAAACCTTTCTAGAGGATGGTTCGTTGAACCGACAGCACCTTAGTGCGGCAGCCTTTGGCAACGATGAGTCCCTGTCACGGCTCAACGGCATCGTGCATCCCGCCACGGCCAGCGATATGCTGCAATGGGGCCGAAACCAGGCCGATAGTGGTGCCACAGTCGCCTTTGTCGAAACAGCATTGCTGCGCACGGCAGGACTGGACCGGCTGGTGGATGAAGTGTGGCATGTGACAGCGCCAGCCAGTGTGCGCATTCCTCGAGTCATGGCACGCAGCGGCTTGACGGCCCAACAGGTGCAAGACCGCATGGCCTCGCAGGCCATCGAGGAGTCCCCTGCCCCAGGCGAGCGCGTTATCATCAACGACGGAAACGCTGCAGTGCTGCCCCAGGTCATCAACTTGTTGAGCATCAAAACAGAACAATAACAATAATTAAAATCAACATTATTTTTAACTAAAACTATGCTGAAGAAAATTTTATCCATTTCGGGACGTCCCGGACTTTATCAACTCATCTCCTACGGTAAAAACATGCTGGTGGTGGAAACCATTCCCGCCGGTCGCCGTTTCCCGGTTCATTCGCGTGAGCGTGTGATGTCGCTGGGTGATATCTCCATCTTTACCATGAGTGAGGATGTGCCCTTGACACAGGTATTTGAGAACATCGGCAAGAAATTTGACAACAAGGCTCTTGATACCAAGGAATATGCTACTCCCGAGCAACTCCACGAGTTCATGAACAGCGCACTCGAGAATTGGGACACCGAGCGTGTTCACAACAACGACATCAAGAGAATCATCTCGTGGTACAATATCCTCGTCAATGCCGGTATCACCGACTTCACCGCCAAGGAGGAAGAAACCGAAGAGGCTAAACCCGAAGAGGAGAAGAAAGACTAAACCCGAGTGAGGTCTAATGTCTATCAACTGCAAACAGATACTTTACCTGGCAGCGGCGATACTCTTGTCGCTGCCAGTAGTATCGTGCAGCAGTACAAAGAGCAACACACATACTTACCGCCCCTATCATGAGCGCCGCAACCGAGGCGGATCGGCCCATGATGATAACCCCACTGCCACCACAACCGACAAGAAACGTCCCATAGCACAAGAGGCACACGGTCTTGTCAATGACGAGTGGGCACGTCTCGACATCAAGTTGGGACGGCACGACAACAAGAAACTGTATAAGGAATTGAAGCGGTGGCTGGGTACGCCTTACGCCTATGCCGAACACACCTGCGGTGAGGGCACCGATTGCTCAGGGATGGTTATGGAAGTCTTTTTGACGGTCTATGGCATCAAGGTACACCGCAATTCCGCCAAGATGTTGGAGGAGAATTGCCGAGTCATCGATTTGGATGATTTAAAGGAAGGCGACCTGGTATTTTTCTGCACCAATGGAGACGAGCGTGTCTCACATGTCGGCATCTATCTCAAGGACAACAAGTTTGTCCATGCCTCTTCGTCACGAGGGGTTGCTGTCGATGACCTTCGCCAGAACTACTACGCCACGCATTTCCACGCTGCGGCACGCGTGACCACACAACCCAAAAACAACTGATTTTATATTTTCAAGTGCCTCCACAGGGCACGAGGCAGGCGGCGCCAAAGCGCTGTCAGGATGGCATATTTCCAATCAACAACCACGACATGGCGCTTGTTGTCGATGGCTTTGACAATCTGTCGAGCTACATTATCGGGTTTGAGCATCATAGGGTAATGGAAGTCTCCGCTCAACAAGTCGGTATCGACAAAGCCCGGACGGATGTCAGTAAATCGTATTTTCAAGCCACGGGCGTTAGCCTGCTGCTCCAGGGCTTGCAGATAGACGTTCTGCATCGCTTTGGTGGCTGAATAGGAAGGAGCCGGGCCAAGTCCTTTGGTGCCGGCAATGCTGGTAATGGCGGCAATGTGTCCCTCGCCGCGCTCGGCAAAATAGCGGTAGGCCTCCCCTATCATGCGGGTGAAGCCCATGCCATTGGTATTTACCGTATTGAGTTCAATGTCGGAAGTGAGCGTTCTGTTCTGCTTGCCAATGCCTGACACATGGAAATAGAGGTCCATACCGCCCAGCTCGTCGATGAGTGAGCGCAGGCGAAGGTCGGCATCCCCGGCAGTGACATCGATAGCAGCTGTCACGACCTTGTCAGGTGCCAGCTGTTTCAGGGCCAGCAGGCGGTCCTGACGCCGGGCAGCAATGCCCAAGTAATAACCCTTGTCAAGCAACAGTTTGGCCACTTGTTGGCCAATTCCCGACGATGCTCCGATGATGACTACTCTTTTCATAGCGGATTTAATTGTCATTCATGATATCCAGTTGCTGGCGCACACTATCCTCGTGTATGGCCTGCATGATGCGCTGTGTGCAGTCTGGGTCAAGTCCCAACCGGCTGCCTTCGTCAACGCGCGCATTCATCACATCCTGATAGCGTGCGGGCTGAACGACGCGCAGGTTGTTAGCCTTCTTGAAACGGCCTATTTCGCGTGAGATGCTCATGCGCCGAGCCAAAACCGCCAGCAGCTCGTGATCACAGTCGTCGATTTGCTGGCGCAGCAAGGCCAATTCGTCCTCGATAGGGGCTCCAGAGCGAACAACCAGTCGGTCAAGAATTGACTTGAGCTCGTTTGGGGTAATCTGCTGGGCGCTATCGCTCAAGGCTTGGACCGGATTGCAATGGCTCTCAATCATCAGGCCGTCAAATCCGGCATCCATGGCCAGTTGCGAGAGCGGTTCTACATATTCCCGCTTGCCGCCAATGTGTGAAGGGTCACACAGCAGTGTCATGCCAGATGCAAGACGGCGCAACTCGAAGGGGATGTGCCACTGGGGATCGTTGCGGTAGATGTGTGCTCCAGCCGAACTGAATCCACGATGCACGGCACCCAGCCGCGTGATACCCGCATTACTGAACCGTTGCAGGGCGCCCAGCCACAAGTCAAGGTCGGGATTCACGGGATTCTTGACCAGCACAGTGATTTCGTCATGTCCCTGCAACTGATCGGCGATATCCTGAACAGCAAACGGGTTGGCGGTTGTTCGCGCACCTATCCACAGAATATCGATGCCGGCATCTAGGGCGGCACGCACGTGTTCGACGGTGGCCACCTCGGTAGCTACCATCATGCCTGTTTCACGTTTGACCGCTTGCAGCCACTGCAGGCCCTCGTCGCCAATGCCTTCAAAACTGCCGGGCATCGTGCGGGGTTTCCAGATACCAGCCCGATAGACTTTCACGCCAATCGAGCTCAACGCGCGTGCCGTTTCTAGGGTTTGCTGCTCGCTCTCGGCGCTGCACGGGCCAGCGATGACAAGGGGCAAGCCGCTCTCCATACCAGGAAAAGAGAGCGGTCCGATATCAGATAATGACTTGGACAGGTTCATCAACAAGCCTTGAAACTCATGTCAAGCGACTTGATGGAGTGTGTGAGTGCACCTACCGAGATATAGTCCACACCGCACTCGCCATAGGCACGCAAGGTGTCGATGGTGATGCCACCGCTGGACTCGGTCTCTACCCTGCCGTTGATGATTTCCACAGCCTTGCGGGTGTTCTCGACACTGAAGTTGTCAAGCATCACACGGTCCACACCACCATGGTCGAGCACCTGCTGCAACTCATCGAAGTTGCGCACCTCGATCTCAATCTTCAGGTCCTTGCCGTTTTCCTTGCACCACCTGTGGGCATTCTCGATTGCGGGCACTATGCCGCCGGCAAAGTCCACATGGTTGTCCTTGAGCAGAATCATGTCGAACAGGCCGATGCGGTGGTTGCAACCGCCGCCAATCTTGACAGCATCCTTCTCGAGCAGGCGCATACCGGGAGTGGTCTTGCGAGTATCGAGCACGCGGGTCTTGAGTCCTTCAAGGCATTTGGCATAGCGGGCTGTTGTCGTGGCCACACCGCTCATACGCTGCATGATGTTAAGCATCAGACGCTCGGTCTGCAACAGGGAACGCACCTTGCCAGTCACGACAAAGGCGATGTCACCGGGCTTGACATGGGCGCCATCCTCGATCATCACCTCCATCTTCAGTTCCGGATCAAATTTCTCGAACACGCGGCGTGCGATTTCCACACCGGCCAGGATACCCTCTTCTTTGACAATCAGGCGCTGGCGTCCCATCTCGTCGTCAGGGATGCAGCACAGGGTTGTAGCGTCACCGTCACCGATGTCCTCGGCAAATGCCAGGTCAATCAACTCATCAATCAGTTCTTCTCTTGTTTTCATAATAATATTCTTTTGTTTAGTGATTTTCTAGAGCACAAAAGTACTGATATTTCAGCGGATTTGCTAATTTTGTGGATATTTTTAGTAAAATGATCTTATTATGAAGATTACACTCGCTGTCATCGGCAAGACCGAGGTGGGATTTGTGCGACAAGGCATTGAGGAATATGTCAAGCGCCTTCAGCACTATGTCACGTTCAATATTCAGTATGTGGGCGATGTGAAGGGCACCCGCAACATGAGTGAGGCGCAGCAAAAGGCTGCCGAGGGGCGTGCCCTGCTTGCCACGCTTGAGACCAGCGACCATGTTGTCCTGCTCGACGAGCATGGCACCGAACGCACCTCGATAGACTTCAGTCAATGGCTGCAGCGGCGCATGGCAAGCGGTGTCAAGCGACTGGTATTTGTCGTGGGAGGGCCTTACGGGTTTTCTCCTGAGGTCTATGACCGCGCCAATGAGAAAATCTCGCTGAGCAAGATGACGTTCCCGCACGAGCTGGTGCGGCTGGTGTTTGTCGAGCAGCTCTACCGCGGGTTCACCATCTTGCGGCATGAGCCCTATCATCATGAATAAATCACTACAGCGCCCATGCGCTGCAGTGATGTTTAAAGTATAATGTTTATTGTTGCTCGCTGCGCTAGCAGTTTAGGGTTCAGTTTAAGAGATTAGTATTTTTGAGATGAAGAGGTTTTGGTTCTTTTTGGTGATCATTCTGTTGGGAGTGGATGTTATGGGCAAGTCCTATTATAACACGGCGGAGAACAACTTTGGCGGACTGTTTCCCCATCCCGGGATGAGAATGCAGGGGCGTTACAAGGCCATCAACGAAGACTTGCTGATCGAGGAGAATGCCACGATGGCAACGGCCCTCACCATCGACACCATGTGCATCTACAGCACCGCCTACCGCTACCAGCTGCGACTGGCCAACCTGAACAACAAACAAGGCAAGACCATGTCGATCAAAAACCCCATGACGGGCGACAAGACCCCTGTGACGAGCACCCAGTGGGGACTGGTGTTCAACTATGACGATATGGGCGACTATTGCGCTGTGGTGCTGAGTTGCGACAACAGCGCCCCCTATGACGACATCACCGACAGCCGCACGATGTTGGTATCCATTATCCAACAATGCGGCAATGAAGTGGCCCAATTGGCGCAAACCACGCTGTCCAAGGGCGTTTCGCTCGAGGATGAGATGAACACATTGTGTGTCGATGTAAACGAACAAACCGTAACGGTGTCCATCGGCAAGAACGAACTGCAGCAAGTGCTGGAAGCACGAGTCAAAAGGGGAGCCGGCATGGTTCAGGTGGGATATCTCGTAGGGCCAGGTGCCCGCACGGCTATCGAGCGTGCTGTGCTCACCATCGAGAACGAGAAGCAGGTGGCTGCGACTACACTGTGGACAGTCGCCTCGCTCGACGAGTATCTTGCCCAAAGTACCGACCCCGTCGAGGGCTATTGGCGTTATCTGGACCGTGACATGCAGGATGAATGGCTGCGGCTGGGCGGCCGTTACACGCTGGCGATCGTGCGTAGCGATGATGGCTATGACCTCATCTATATCGACGGCGCCCAGGTCAAGAAGTCCATGTGGGAGCCCGGTATGCTGAAGGGGCACCTCACCCCCACCCTGTTCACTGGCAACTATGACCTCATGTGGATCGATGCCACGATGGAGCCCATCGACAAGGATGCTTATGCAACCGTCGAAAACGGCATCATCCTTACTTTGAATTTCCCTGTGTACAAGAGCCAAGTGCGACTCTCAAAAATAATCAATAATTAGGAATCTGAAGATTTTTTGCAAGAATTGTGATAATTATATGCAAAAAAACGAGTACATTTGCAGCCGATTTTTTAACTAGAACCAAAATATTGATTTAACAATGAAGAAATTTGCTTTGATTTTTGCTGCCATGTTAGTCATGGCTCCGTTTAATGCAATGGCTGAGGACGAAGAGTCAAACTTTGAGGTATCGCACCCCTTCAAGGAGAATACAACCCACTGGAGCCTCGAGACCAACGGTTTTTACCTCGGTATGGGCGTAAAGCACAACTGGGATGCTATCAACAACTCGTTTGAAGTTGGTTTGCTCAACATCACCTCGATTAACTATAACAGTCTGCACGGCCAGAACCTGAGCCTTGGTGTTGGTATCCACCACCACTCTTACAGCATGAAGCGCCCCGGCATGCTCATGCGTGACGACAATGGCGTGGTTTTCTTGAGCGAGTATCCCTCAAATAATGTCGACAAGATCAAGGATCGCACCTCTAATCTGAACATGTGGAGCCTTCAGTTCCCTCTCATGTTCCGTCAGAGGATTGTCAAGAAACTTGAAATTGGCGTTGCTGGTATCCTGAACTGGAACTATATGGCGCGTGCCGACAACCATTACGAAATCGACAAGATTGACCATGACACCCATTACAAGGGCCTCAAGCAGAACAAGGTCAACTTTGATTTCATGGGCACGCTTACCCTTGGCGGCACTGGTGTTTACTGCCGTTACAGCCCTGCCAAGTTCTTCAAGGACGGCTTTGGCCCCGAGGTAAAGCAGACCTGGACTGTCGGTCTCATGCTCGGTCTTTAATTGACGGAAATAACGGAATTTACTGATATAACAGAGAACCCTGAACCATCGGGGTTCTCTTTTTTTTCAGTTTTTCTCCTTTTTTTGTTACAAATGACCCTGTTGTGCGTCTATTAAGTAGAAACGTCAATTGACAATGAAGCAACCCGACCACATCACAAGCGCATTCACCGCCCTGAGGGAGCAGATGCTCTCGCTGGCCGAACGCATCACGGGCAACCGTGACGATGCCGCCGATGCCGTTCAGGATGCCTTTGTGAAGCTGTGGCTGCGGCGGGAACGCATCGAGTCTTCGAGCCATGCCAGCGGAGCGGGAATAACGACCGTGCGCAATGCCAGCGTCGACCTGGCCAGGCGCAACAGCAGGCGGGGCCACATCCCGATAGAACAAGCTGATGATGCCCCTGTCGAGGTTGCCGACACCGATCGTGAACTGGCCTACCACCAGGTGCGTGCCATCATCGACAAGGAGCTGTCCCCCAACCAACGCGCCATCATCAACATGAGAGAAGTGGAAGGGATGGAATTTGAGGATATCGCATTGCGATTGGGACTACAAGCCGCCACCGTGCGGGTGGAACTGAGCCGAGCCCGCAAGCGGGTGCGCGAGATTTACCAAGAAAGAAAGGAGAATTGAAAAATGAAAAAATCACAATACATCAGCAGTCAGGCAGAACTCGAAGCGCTCATCGAGCGATACTTCGAGGGCATGACAAGCCTTGAGCAAGAAGACGCCATGAGGCAGTGTCTTGCACATTGCCCGTGGAGCAGCGAGGCCATCGACGACGCACGCATGGTCATGGGCTACTTTGCGGCCCACAGCAAACAGCATCGTCGCAGTGTCTCCCGCAGCATGCGCCAAGGATTCATTGGCATTGCAGCATCGATCGCTGTAATCTTGGCTGTTGGAGGCTATGTCCTGTGGCACCAGAGCCAACCCGATGACATGTGCATTGCCTATGTTAACGGCACGGTTGTGAATGACAACGATAAAGTAATGGCACTCGTCGCTAATGACATGAGCAAGATGGACGATGCCACCGATGCCATGACCAATCAGCTTTCCTCCCTGGGCGAAGCCCTTGAACTCGATAACGAATAAAACACTACCGATATGAAACGAATTACCATCATCATTCTCGCCTGCTTGCTGACCTCAATGGCAGCTGTGGCACAAAATGGCTTGAACATCAACCGCCTGTTTGATGGACGATACAAGAAAGCCGCCGGTGCGACCGAAATCATCGTCACTGGTAGCCAGGCACACGAAATCGGCCTCACGGTCTATCACAGCGTGAGCGTGACCGACAAAACGCAGGCCGAGATCATCGAGAACCTCGTCGTGAAAGACGGCAGCCAGGCCATCGACAAGGAAGTGGAGTACCGCAACGGGCAGCTGTATTACGGCTTCTACACGATGCCCAAGCACAAGCGCAGCAACCGCTACATCTTCTTCCTGAACCAGAACCTGGCGCGCAAGACACCCAAGAACGTCGTCACGCTCATCTACATGGAAGGCAGTGCCAGCGCCGACAAGATCAAGAAACTCATCAGGAAATAACAACAATCAATACACAACCGCATTATGTACAAGTTTTCATTATTCATTATCACTGCCATCGTGGCAGCATCATCGATGTCGGCCCAGACGCCCGACACGGTAACCGTCATCGAACAGCCCAACCAAGTCATCATCACAGAGACTCCGACAGGTTCTCATGTAAAGGTGATTGGTTCCAAGGAAAAAGAGGATTACAGTTACACCTACACGATGCAGCACGCCTCTAACGACACCGTACACACCACCAGCGACTGGGAACTCAACTTCCCTTTCAAGAAGAACAAGAGAAAACGCTACCACTGGACTATGGAGACCAAAGGCCTCTATTTTGGCGGTGGCCTCAAGACTTCCTGCGACCTCGTCAACAACAGTTTTAACTGGGGTATTCTCGACATTGCCAGCATCAATTATGACACCTGGCACGGACAGCACTTCTCGCTGGGTGTAGGCTATGACAACAAGCGTTTCTCGCTCAAGCGTCCCAACTGCTTTGTCATGGATGAAGCCACCGGCATTGTGGGCACCAGCACCTATCCCGATGATGTAAAAGACCGCTCGTCGGTGCTCAGCATCAGGGCCATCCAGTTCCCCCTCCTGTTCCAACAAGATCTGGGCGAGGATTTCCACATCGTTCTAGGTGCCAGCATGAACTGGAATGTGTATGCCAAGTGCAATACCCACTACAAGGTCAACAAGACCCATCACGACGTGTCCTATCGCGGCATCAAGCAGAACAAGCTGACCTTTGACGTGATCGGTGCTTTCTCGTTCGACGGCCTGGCCGTCTATGGCCGATACACCCCTGGCAACATGTTC
>JAEEGK010023787.1_pt1 | contig 12749 bp, 7 predicted proteins | sample 8958771 | NCBI WGS metagenome assembly JAEEGK01 (sample SAMN16246547, study PRJNA631951) | gut metagenome | biome: gut microbiome; feature: rumen; material: SC-attached | host: Bos | place: Iran: Karaj | collected 2018-10 | reverse complement strand
CCCAATCCCCATTTTCATTTTTTATTTCTAAATTATAAAATAATTCATCATTCATTTAAAAATTATAATTTTAAAATAATATTTAATTTAAATTTAAATTTTAAATTAAAAAATGTTTGAAAAAAATGAAATAAAAACAAAATATTTTCTAAATCAATCAAAACCAGATTTAAAAAATATTGATTATTTTACAGATGAATTTTTTCCCCCAAATGAATTTAGTCTATTTTCAAAAAATAAAGATAATACAATAATAAATAAAGAAAATGGAATAAAATTTGCTTCTTTAATTCAAAATAATGAAATAAAATGGAAAAGAATTTCAGAAATTTATAAAAATCCAGTTTTATTTCAAGATAATATTGATTTAGAAGATATTTCTCAAGGAAAAATCGGAATTTGTTATTTATTAACAACATTTGCTTCTTTAACTTTTTATCCTAAATTATTAGAACAAATTTTTAATGTTAATAATTTTGATTTTAAAAAAGGTTATTATGAAGTTATTCTATTTATTAATGGAGAATTTAATATTGTTATTTTAGATGATTTTATTCCTATTAATTCAAAAAGTAATTTACCATTTTTTTCAAAAGCGAATAATAATGAAATTTGGGTAATTTTATTAGAAAAGGCAATAGCTAAAATTAATGGAGGTTATTCAAATATTATTAGTGGATGGCCTTCAGAAATTTTTACATTAATTACTGGATTTAGTTCAAGTTTTATAATAATAGAGGATTATATTTTTAATGAAAATAAGAACAATAATAATCAAATAAAATTATTTGAATATTTAAATGAATATTTAAATAATAAAAACATAATAATTTGCACAACAAAAGATGAAATAAAAAATGAAAATGAAGATGATTTAGAATCAAAAGGTTTAATAAAAGGTCATTTTTATTTATTAAAAAATTGTAAAAAATTAAGAAAAAAAAATAATGAAAATATATTTTGTTATGTTTTAGAAAATTTTTGGGGATTTCGAGATTTTAAAGGAGAATTTGGAGATGAAAGTGAATTTTGGAATGATATTTCAAATGAAGATAGAAAAATATTTGAAAAAGAAAAAAATCAAAATTATTTTTATGTGACTCAAAATGAATTTATGAAATATTTTTTAAGAATTGATATTAATCATTTAATTTTTGATGGAAATGTAATTAATTTAAATTTTAATTTTAATGATGAAACATTTAAAAATAAAAAAAATTTTCCTTTTATTTTTAATTTATATTTAAATGAAGATAATTCAAATATTTCAATTTCTTTAATTAAAGAAAAATTAAATTATAAAAAAATTATTTTACCTACAACTTTAATTTTAATGAAATACAATGAAAATAATTCAAAAAATTTTTCTAATTTTAATGCAGATTTTAATAGTGAATCAGATTGTAATATTAATTTATTCAAATTAAAAAAAGGTAATTATATAATTTTTTCATACATAAAATTCGATGAAAATAACATTAAAAATAATGACATAAATTTTTTTAATTTAAACATTATTTGTAATAAAAATTTTATAATAAAAAATTTAGATTACATTAATTTAGAAGATTCATTTGAATTATTAAATCACATGTTTATTTCAGATATAAAAGAAACAAAAAAAAATGAAATAAAAAATGATGAAATTTATTTAGATATTAAAAATGATTATAAAAATAGTGGAATTGGATATAGAATAATAATAAATCCTTTGAATGGTTTTTATCAAAAATGGATAAATAAAACAAATGAAATTATAAATATGACTATGCTTTTTCCATATGAAAAAGAAATTGAATTCGGTTTTATTGTTTTTCCTAGAAATGAAAAAATTTGTTTGGCAATGAAAAATGAAAATTATGGTTCATTTTGGTTTAATTTAAAATCAAGTTTTAAAAATTATAAAACTTCTAATGATTATGAATTGAAAAAAAATAATAATTTTAAATATTTTGATGTTAATAAAGTTTTAAATATTAATAAAATAGAACAAAAAGAAATTAAAGATTTTTATTATGATTATAAAACAATTAATAAAGATTTTGCTTTAATGAGAAAAAGTTATTCAAAAGAAGAATTAAATAATTTAATGATTGAAGAATTAAAAAATAAAGAAAAAGAAATAATGTCATATTTATTAGAACTTCCTTTATATGATCAAAAATATGAAAGTAATTTAATTTGGGTTTACATTCAGAAAGAAAATGGTTTTTATATTGGTCAAGCATATGAAAAAAATTTAACTAATAACAATAATAATAATTTATTAAATAATTCAATAATAAGAGAAGGAAGAGGCGCATTTAAATATTCCGACGATAATTTATTATTTGTTGGATATTGGAAAAATAATATGAAAAATGGAAAAGGAAAAATTTATAATTTCGAAGAAAAAAACATAATTTTCGAAGGAGAATTTTTTAATGATAAAAAACAAGGAAAAGGTAATTTAATATTTTTAAACGGAGATAAATATGAAGGAGAATTTAATAATGATAAAAGAGAAGGAAAAGGTATATATTTTTGGAAAGATGGTTCAAAATGGGAAGGAATTTTTACAAATAATATTATGAATGGAAAAGGAATGTTTTATGGAATTGATGGTGACGTTTATGAAGCAATATATTTAAATGGGGAATATATAGAATGAATAATATTTTTTTTATTATTTATTAATATTAATTTATAATTTCATTTAATAAATTACTTCCATCACCTATTTCATTAATATCAATGTCAATATATTTTATATTTAAATTAGGAAGATTTTTGAATAAAGAACTTATTTGTTCTTTTGCATTTATTAATGCAGTTTTTTCTGTTAATTTTAATAAAAAATTATTACTTGATTTTATAACTAAAAAAACTATTTTTTTATTATATAATGATTTTAAATTATATTTATCATTTTCATTTATTTCTAATACATTTCCTTTGTTTGTTATATCATCTAAAATTATTTTTAAATGCTCAATATATTTTTTATCATAAATATTTATTATTATTGCTATAATATCACTAAAAATAATTGATTCAGTTTTTAAATATTTAAATTTCCTTCCTAATAAATAATTATAATCATATAATATTAATTGAATTATAGAATTTTCATTATTTATTATTTTAATTGTTTTTCTTAATCCAATTAAAGAATCTGAATTTAAATTTCCTGTTAAAAAATTTGAAATTTTTAATATTTCAACATCGCTGCTTGTTTTTATTAATGCAATTGAATATGATAAAATATTTTTATTTTTTGGTTCTTTTAATGCTTGAAGTTTGTCTAAAATTCCATTATTAAATTCTTCTTTATTTTGAATTTCATCCATAATAAATAAAATAATTTTTTTTTTTAATTATTTATTAAAAATTTAAATAAATTATTATTATATTATTATTTATTTTTTTAAAATAAAAAATGAGAAAAAAATCATTTTTTTATAAGATAAAAATTGCATTATATAATTTATTTTATGTTTTATATTTAAATCATATTCCGGATTTTTATTTAGAATTTATTTTAACATTTATTGAATTATGTCAAATTTTTTTTTTAACAATAAATTCAGAAGTAAAATATTATATAATAATTATAATATTATAAATTTTTAGTTTGAAAAATATTGGAAAACAAATAAATTATTTAATAAAATTTCAGATTTTTTTCTTTATTTTGTTTTATTTCCTTATTTTAGAAAAAGTTCAAATATTTATATAATTTTGTTAATTTTATCCATTTTGTATATTTTAGTTTGCGTGATAATTTTTTTTTATTTATTATATTTATCATATTTAAAAAAAGATTTAAATAAATATTCTATTTTTACAAATTTATTAGTTAAATTAATGCATTTTTTAAAAACAGTGTTTTATTTTATGTTTAATGAAATTTTTCTTCAAACAATTTTTTGTAAAAATGATTTAACTTTTATTAATGATAATTTTAAATGTGGAAGTAAAAATCATATTTTTTTTTCTGTTTTATCTAGTTTATCCATTTTATTTTCTTTTTTATTAGTTTATACGTTTTTAACATTTTCTTACACAAAAAATGAATATTTTTTTTCATTAATAAGTAGATATTTAATAATAAATGCAAATAAATGTTTATTTCTAATGAAATCTTTTTTATTAGTTTGTAGTTTTACATTAAATTATTATGAAAAATTTGATAATCAAATATTTTTACTTTTATTTTCTAATATTTTAATTTATTATGGTTATTATAAAGAATATTCATATCAAATACAAAATAATAAAATTTATAAAATATTTTATATTTTTAGTTTTATAAATTGTTTATCTTCTTCTTTTTTATTTATTGGTTATTTAATTAAAAATTTAACATTTAATGGATTATTTTATGTTTTTTTATTATTTAGTTTATTAGCTATTATTAAATTTAGTTTTTATAATAAAGAACATATTTTAATTAATAAAGAATTTTATTCAATTAATAATGATTTAGAAGTTTATAATCAATTTAGAATAATTTTAACAACAATTTTATTAACAAAAATTTCAAGAAAAAATAAAATAAATTTATTTTCTTTTTTCGAAAATAGATTAAAAATAAAAAAATATAGTAAACTTAGTGAATTTGTTAATTTAACAGATAATGAAATTCAACAAAATCTTTTAAATTACATAGAAAAAATGATAAAACTTATGATAAATAAATTTCAAAATAGTATTATTTTAAATATTTTTTATGCAATTTTTCAATATTATGTTTTAAATAGACCAAATAAAGCTTATGGAATTTTATACAAAATTTTAAATGAAAAAAATAATTTATCATTTTCACAAGAATTTTTTATTTATAAATTAAAAACTGAAATTGAAAATAAAATTTATGATCAAAAAACTTATCCACATAAAATTTCATATAAATATCATTGTAATGTAGTCATTGATTTAATTATGAAAATAGCAAATAAATTTTCAGCTTTTTGGAATATAATTTTAACAAGCAATGAACATGAAGATATTAATAAATTAAATGAATTAAATAATGAAATTATTTTTTTAAATAAACAAATAAAATACAATTTAAAAATAATAAAAGAAGAAAATAGTAATTCAAAAATTTTTTTATTGTATGGACATTATTTAAAAGATATTTTAAATGATAAAATAACATCTCAACCATATTTAAATAAAAATTACGAAGAAGAAAAAAATAATGAATTAATTTTAGATTTAGATAATTTAAATCCTTCAAGTAATAATCAATTTTTAGTTGTTTCTCTCAAATCAGATTCATTAGGAATAATAATAAAAATTTCAAGTGATTTATGTCAACATTTTGGATATTCAAAACAAGAATTAACCGGTCAACATATAAATATTTTAATTCCTGATTTTATAAGAAATAATCATAATTTATATTTAGAAAAAAGAATAAAAGAAATAGAATTTAATATTAAAGGAAGTATTAATTCTTCACTTCAATCTCATTATTTTTATTGTAAAAATTCTGCAAAATTTATTACAAAGACACATTTTTTAATGACTTGTCTTTATGATGAAGATTATAATCCAATTGTTTTTTGTAAAATTGTTTATTTAAATGAGAAAAATGTTTGTGCAATTTTAACAAATGAAAAATTTTTAATAGAATATTTTTCAAGTAATTGTATTAATAGTTTAAATTTGTCTAAAAAATATTATATTAATAAAATAGACATATTCAAATTAATAAAAGAATTAAATAAAATGGAAAAAGTTTATAAAAATAAATATAAAATTATTAAAAAAAAATTTTTAGATATTACTCAAATAATCACATGGAATTTAAATAAAAAACAATTTAAATTAAATATAAAAAATATGAAAATGTTTGAAAAAACAATTGCTTATATTTTTGAATTTGAAGATATTAATAATGATGAAGATGAAAGTAATAATTTAAAAGATTCAAATATTTTTAATATTACAAATTCATTTTTACCAATTTCTAAAAAAGTTTTTTTTAATTATAATAAGCATGAATATTTACTAAATCAAAATTTAAATGATTTTGAAAATAATTATCAAAATGAATTATTAAAAATTAAATTAAAAGATAAAAATTCTTCAAAATCATCTTCAAAAAAACAAAGTTCTCAATCTATTAGTAATAGTTTTAATTCAAATAGTAGTGAAACAAGTTCATTATCATCTTCAAATTCTTATTTCAATGAAGAACCAAGTGTTAAAAAAACATTAAAATTTGATAATATTAAAAATGATGATTATTATCAAGTTAAATTAAATAATATTTTTTTAAAAATATATGATTATAATAAAAACACATTTATTGACATAAAATTTAATAAAATAAGTAAAATCGAAGAAATATATAAAAAAGAATTATTTGTATCTGAATTATACAAAAAAAAGAAAGAAAATATTAATAAAAATTTATTACCAAAAGAATCAGAAAAAGTTCCAATAACAAAAACAGATAATAAAAATAAAGAACAAGAAAAATTAAATAATTATTTACTAAAAAACTTAGAAAATGAAAAAATTAATAAATCAATAATTCATTTAATTATTACAATTATAATAATTTTTTTTATTTGTTATTTTTTTCCAATTTTATTTCATATTTATGCAATTGAAACAAAAAATAGATTAAATAGCATAATGATAATTTATAATAATTTTTTATATATTATTGATAGATTATATGATTCTTTTTATTACATGATTTATTTATGCTTATTATCTAATGAGAATTATATTAATTTACCTAATGAAAGAGATTATTTAATTAATTATTCAAAAGATAAATTATTTGAAATTTACACAGAAAGTATTGATTTAATTAATGAAATTATGCAAAATAAATTTATTTTAAGTAAAAATAATCAAGAAAAAATTGATAATTTTAATGTTTATTTTTATACAAATTCAGACGACCCAAAAATTAGTAATAGAAGTATTATTCATATTCTAAATCTTTTAAATGAATATTATTTTGGAATTTATTCATTATTAAATTCTAAAGAAATTAATTTTTTAAATGTTGATTTTAATTTTGTTTTGCTAAATTCAGGAGAAACTTTTATTGAACATTTAAATGATTTTAATGAAATTTATATGGAAGAATATTTAGCTAAAAAAAAAAAACTAAATAGAAATTATTTTTTAATAATTTTATTTTTTATGATTTCTATAATTTTAACATTAATTCCTAATTATTTTATTATTATTAAAGTAATTCAAGAAAAAGAAAAAAATTTAAAATATTTTTTTAAAATAAATGATGAATCTATTAAAAATTTAATTTATAAATGTTCAAAATATTTGAATTTAAACTTGCAAAATAAAAATAATAAAAGTTATTTAATAAGTCAACCTAAAATTTTAATTGATAATAATGAAGATGATGAAGAAAGTTTTGATTCAAATAATTACAATAAAAAAAATTTTAAAAATAAAATAAATAATATTTTAGAAGAAAAAAAATCATTAAATAAATCACATTTATCAAAAAAGAAAAATAAATATTATATTTATGATAAAAAAACAAGAAAAATTTATTTTTTTTTAATTTCAATTATTGTGATTTTAGGATTAGTTATTTTATTTATCATTTTATACTTATTATTTAATGTATTTAGCAAAGCAAAAGATTATTCAAATATTTTGAATTTAAATGGGATTCAAAAGCATAAATTAATTTATCTATTTAATTGTTTATTATTATATATAGGATACAATACATTAATGTTACAAAGTGATATATTAATTAAAGTATATGAAAAAAATAAAATATATTTACAAGAATTATATAAAACAAATATATTACTTAATTCATATATTTTTGGAAATATTTCTCAAAATTCAGTTCCTAATGATACTAAAAAACTGATAAATAATATTAGAGATAATTCTTTATGTTATTTATTAGATGAATATGCAAATAGAAATAATTTTTATTGTTATCAATTATCTACGAATGTTACTAATTTTGGATTAGATATAATAATAACTTATTATATAGATACATTAAAATATTTATATCAATTGGAAGATTATAAAATTGAATATGCTCTTAATAATAATCTTAATTATTTAAATATTTATTATGGAACAAATTTATATTATGCTTATTATCCAAGTGATCCTGAACAAATTGAAAATTATGTTAATAATAATCCTTTTAATGTGATTAATGATAAATATTTTTATGATTTGAATATTTTAACTGAAGAAGTTATAAAACCTGCTTTTTTTTTGATTTTTAAACAATTTAAAGATGATATAATAGATTTATTTGATAAGTTAAATGAGTACTTAAAATATCTTTTAAATTTTTATTATATTCTAAGTTTAATATATTTTATGTTTTATATCCCTCCTTATGTTTTTAAAATAAATAATGATATTAATAAAACTAAAAAAATGCTTAATATTATTCCAAAAGAAATTCTTTGTGATTTATTAAAAAGTGAATTAAATAAAGATAAAATTGAATAAAAATGTATTTTTAAAAAAATATGATTTGTTGTATTTTATTTATTATAAAAAATATGTATATATAATAAATTATATTATATAATTTAATTCAATTTTTTATGCTTATAAATATCAATTAATTAAAAACTTTTTAATTTAATATATTAAATATAAAACAAATTTAATTTCCTAATTATTATTATAAAATAATACTATTATTTATTAAAAAATATTTTAATAAAATTTTTATATTTTTAATTTAGAAAACTGAAAATTTTTCATTATAAAATTAATAAGAAAAAATTATTTATTTAATATTATTAAATAAATATTATAAAATTATTAAATAACTTATTAATATTAAATAAAAATGAATAAATCAAAAGAAAAAAAGAATAATAAAGAACCAGAAGTTGATCCAGGTCAATTTTGGATGAGTAGATTAAATACAACAAATATGTATCGTTCATTTACAAAGGGTTTTAATCCTTGGGCAAGATCACATGCATTTACACAACCAATTCAAAAAACAAGAGGTGCTTATATTTTTAATCAAAATGCTTTTAATGGAAATCAAGCTCCTAGATTTGATTTACCTTATAAACCAACTAGTCATTACACTGAAGAATTAGGATTTAGAAAACAATTTGAATTAGGAAAATAAAAATTATTTTTTTAAGGATTTTAATATTATTATTATAAAACTAAATTAAATTTATTTTATTTAAAAAATTAATTTAAAAATAATATTATAAATATTTATAAAAAGAAAATAAATATTAATAAAAAAATAGATTTTATTTATTCTAAAAAAAATAAAAAACTAAAATAAATTTAATGATATGATTAATTTATAAATCAAAATTTAATTTATATATTTATAATATTTATATTAATTAGAAAAATATTATTAAAAAAAATAAATTTTATTTATTGTTTTTCCACTTGTTTATATATTTTCATTATTTTTATAAATGAAATTTTATTAGCATTTCCATTATAAGAATCATTTATATTTTTAATTTGATATTTAATAGTTAATTCATTAATACTTCCATCTTCAATAGAATTATTTAACATATTAATTAATTTCATTTTAATTCTATCAATAATAAATTTAGTATTTGACATAATTTTATAATTTTTTCTCGTATTATTTAAAAAATAATTTAATCCATAAAACCATTTTTTAATTTTATTTTCTCCAATACATAAATCAATTGAATTAGAATTAAATAAAATAAAACTTAAATAAATCCAAGGTTGATCATTATTAGGAATTTTTTTAATTTTTTTAATTAAATTTTGGCTTTTAATTCCAAATAAAATTTTTTGAATTTCTGAAAATTTTACACTTTTATCAATTTTATTATTTTGTTTCTTTTGAAAAATTTGAATAGTATCTGTATCAAAATCAATTTTATAATAATGATTTTTTGTTCCTTGACTACTTTGATTAATTTTTGTTAATAAATCACCTTCACCCAAATTTTCATAATTATTCTCAAAAAATTTATTTAATTTTTGATTATTAAATTGTTTTCTTTTTTTATCTGTTTTTATTTTTAATTTATGAAAATAATTTTTAATGTAATATTTATTATAAATTATAAATAAATTATTAAATAATAATTCTAAACTTTTCATAATTTCAGGTGAAATGTAATTTAATTTTAAATTACTTAAATCAATTTCTTGTTTGTTTATTAAACTTTGAGTAATTGTAATTTGTTTTTTAATTTGATTTTTTAATTTTTCGTCTTTTATATTTTTATTAATATTATTTAAAGAAATTTTTAATAAGAAATTTAAAAAAAAAGAATTATTTAAATTTTTTTTATCAACTAAAAAATTTGTATTATTAATAAACAAATTTGAATTTTGTGAATAATTTTTAGAAAATCCTTTTTTTTTAATTTTATTATTAATTTCATTTTCAAACATAAAAAGTGTTTTATAAATATTTAAAACAATTTCCATTTTTTCTTTAATTAAATTCAATAAATTTTTAATAGATTTTTCATCATAATTTTTTTCACTATCCAAAGCTTTAATTAAACTAGAAAATTTATTAATCGCATTAAAAGTTCCTTTTTCATCTCTATTTTTAACACAATTAATATAATTCGCAGTTTCTAAATTAAAAACAGCAAAAATTATTCCATTGTAATCTTTTAAAATTTTAAGATTTTCAATTTCTTCTGAAAGAACTTGAATCCATAAATTAATATTATTATTTTTTAAATAAGCATGAAATGCATCTATTATTTTTTTTATTACTTTTTTATGATCTTCTGAATCTGATTTATTTGTTAATACTATTTTTTGATTGAAAAATTCATTCATATTTGAAATTGATTCTATTCTAAAAAAAATATATAAAATATTCCTTATAAAATTATTTTGAATTTCATAATTTTCTTCATAATTTTTTATTAATTTAATAATACAATCAAAAACATTATTTGCTTCGTTTAATTTATTTAAAAATAAATAAATTATTAATAAATTACACATAACTTTTAAATTTAATTCTTCAATTCGAATTTCATTTGAATTTTTTGATTCATAATTAAGGTAAATTTGATTAAAAGCTGTTTCTAATGTTTGTAAACTTTCTTTAATTTCACCATTGTAAAATTGACAAATCGCATAATTACATAAACTATCTTTTATTTTATATTTATCATTTAATTTTTGAGCAATATTTAAACAATTTTTATATGATTCTACAGCATCAATGTAATTTCTTTTTCGAATAAATTTAAATGAATTAATATTTGCTTCAATATAATTTGATTCTAAATTTATTTTTTCAAAAGGATCAATATTCAAATAATTTTGATTATTATTATTATTAAAAAAATTATCATTATTATTATTATTATTATTCATAATTGAATTCATCATTAATTTAAATAATAATATTAATTATAATTAATTTAAAAATTAAATATAAAATTTATTGATTTTTTAAGGATATATAAAAATATATTAAAATTTTATATAATTCTACAAATTTGGAATTGAGTATTATCTAAACTAAAACTCATAAAATCTGCTCCTTTAACACAAGACATAGCAAAATTATATTCATTATCTCCAACAAAACTAATAAAAACAAACCATTCTCCTCCTAAAAATTGTTTTATTCCATTTGCTGTCATTAAACTTAAAGGTTGAGCTCTTGAAACATATGCATTTGTTGCAGCTTTAACTATAGTATTAAATTCATTCATATCAATTCCTGCTCCAACTGCTATTTGACGATAAACTGGTTGAACTCCCATCATCATTGGTTGACCCATCATTCCTGGCATCATTCCTGGATTGTACATTTTTATTTTAATTTATTTTTTATCATTTATTAATATTAATAATATTATTATTTTTTATTATTATATTTATTTTTTATTTAACTATATTTTTTATTTTTATTTTTTTCTAATTTAAATATTAGTTAGTGCTATAAAAATTAAATTGTTTTTTTAATAAAAATTTTTAATTTAATTTTATTTTATTTATATTAAAGATTTATATAAATTATTTTATATTTAAGATTAAAAATTTTATTTACAAAGAAAAAAATATGATTAATTATTCAATTTAAAATTTATTTTTCTTATTTTCATTTTTTTATTACTAAAACTTTTATTAAATTTTATTTTTCTATTTTTTTCTAATGATTTATCATAAATTAATAAATCAACATTTGAAGGAACATTTTTATGTAAATTTTTATTAATATCTTTTTCAAAACTTTCATTATTTTTTACAATAGAAGAAAAAAATTTATTTGAATCATTACTACTATAAATAGAATTTTTAAGAAAATTTTGAGAAGATTTACAATTAAAAAAAATTTGAGGTAAAAATGATTTTAAATTAATATTTTTATTATTTTTTGAATTATTACTATTTTTTGAATCATTAAATTCAAATTTTTTATCATAACTATTAAAAAAATTATCTTTTAAATTATTTGAATTTCTTGAATTAATTTTAGGAATTGAATTTAAATTTGGATTAGAAAATATTTTTTTAATGTTATTATTATTATTAATATGATTATTTTTTTTATTATTTTTAATTAAAATTATATTATTAATTTTCAAATAAGAATTTTCAGTTTTTAAATTAAAATTATTCATTTTTTCTTTAATTTTTTCATTATTTTGAAATTTAATATTTTCTTCAATTTGTCTATTTTCTTCTGTTTTAATATTATTTAAATATTTATTCATAACATTTTCTTTTAAATTTATTAATCTATTTAAAACAACATTAATTTTTTCATT
>JAEEGK010023784.1_pt1 | contig 12750 bp, 11 predicted proteins | sample 8958771 | NCBI WGS metagenome assembly JAEEGK01 (sample SAMN16246547, study PRJNA631951) | gut metagenome | biome: gut microbiome; feature: rumen; material: SC-attached | host: Bos | place: Iran: Karaj | collected 2018-10 | reverse complement strand
AATATGGAGTCATGTAATTATAAAACATGTCTAATCCTAAATCTATAAAAAGGAAAGACACCATTATCGAAAGAACCAATATGATTACCTGCTTATTTTTTGACATAAATGTCTTTACTAAAAGATAAACTGGTAACCAATAATATAAAACAAATCCCACTATTCCGAAGGAGAATAATATCTCCATGAAATTGTTGTGGATATGAATATGTCTATAATTAACTACACCATCTACCTTATACTCCTCAAGTTGTGAATAAGGCATATCCTTAAATGCGTATAGTCCATGTCCAAATATTGGATGTTCACCAAAGTGTTTCTTAAATTCTGCCGTAACAGCCATACGCTGTCCTGTACTAGTGTGCAAATCATATTCTGTATCATTCAAGCCTTTAAATAATTCAATAAATCTCTCACCAAAGACTCTGTACAGTAGTGGCACTTTCACAGCAAGAATAGCTCCTAGCAAAATTGCCACGCCTAAAATTATTAGATTTCTACGAAGAACCTTTTTACTCTTAGACGTACCTATGATAAGAATAATAAAAACAAATGCAAGTGGTATAATTGCCGCCTTCGCACCAGAAGCAAATATTTCAAATACTCCAATAACCGCTGGAATTAAATATTTTTTCCATGCCTTATTAACATAAAGCTGATAAAAGATTGGAATCAACAGTATAAGTATGAAATTAGCTGTGTCTACACATGTTCCAGCTGGAGTAGCTCCAACACGTGATTGAGAATAAGTACCATCAACCCATTCAACCCAAACCGGATCATGTATAAGGCTGACAATTAAAGTAGCAAATATAACAAACGAACCAGGAACGGATAATATATCCAGTAAATCATTTTGATTATGATACAAAATAATCATAATCAGAATTGCTGGAACAATCGTAAGCAATGCATATTGCCTACTATAAATATCATTCGTAATGCCACCTATTCTATAGTGACCATATATAAATACTAGCAATGTAAATACTAACACCCATAATACAGCTGGGTTAATTATGGACTTTTTAGCAATAGTCTTATTTTTTAGACCTAAGTATCCGCAATATAGTATCGCTAATCCATTAACTGCAACATTCACTAGCACAAATGCTTTATTGTATACGATTCCCAGATCTAACCTTGCAAAAAGCAATAGGCCGACTATGCATATAGAAATCAATTTCTTATTCTTTTCAAGAAACATATAACATTATCTCCTAGAATCTAAATCCATTTGGTGAAGTATTATAATATCTAATCTCAACACCCATTTCTTTCAATTGACCAGCCAATGCTCCCGCCGTGTAATTAGCACTAGTCATAATCCATTCAGGTGTATCAAAAATAGCAATCTGAGGATCTACTGCCTCGTAGAAGCCTGTATCAAATGGAATGCTATTGTTACCATGATGCCCGCACTGCAAAATATCTGCATGGAGCTTATCTCCATAGGTCTCAACTAGATAGTTGCCCATATATTTAGTATGGCAGTCACCACATATTAGTATGCTGCGATTCTCTGTCTCCATTTTAAATACCAGTGATGCATCATTTGGAATATCCTCCGCAGAATCTATCACCACATCATCACAAGCATTAAAGAATGTAAGCTTTAGATTGTCACTAAACTCCAGAATATCATCTCTATGGATATAATTTACGTTGTCAGCGCCCTTTGTAAGCTCCATAAATTTATCATAGCTATCCACATCATCCCATTCCTGTGCTACTGAATGAAATACGTCTGCATCAAGTGGTGTTGCGTATACATTATCAATAGTGATTCCCTGTGGGTCCTCATATATTTCATTGAAAGCATCCACATGATCTTTGTGGTAGTGGGTTAGAATCCATGCATCTACATGTCCGCCATATTGATTAATAATATAGCGCACTAATCCTGCGTTTTCTTTATGTCCACCGTCTATAACGATAAGACTACCATCCATTTTATTATGCATAAAATAACACAGACCTTGGTCTCCAGACTCATCCTCATATTCCATAAGTTCCCATGCTGTGTTAGGTGGATTCAAAACTGCATAATATGGTGTCCTGCCATACACTTCAAACCCAGCCTTCTCGTATGCCTCAAGAACGCCCTCGGCAGCTGATACTATTAAGAAATCCAACTTTTTGCTAACACAATAGTCAGAAATCAATTGAGTATCTGGATTCTCATTTGTTAGTTCATAAGCCTCATCTGGTAAATATCTAGAATATGGCATAGAAAATCTAGAATCCATCTGGCGCAGATAAACCGCTATATCCTGAGGTGCCATGATATTTATCTTGTCACCTTGATAATCAGCAAAAATATCGCAGATTGTAACTACATCCTGTGGGACCTTGTTGCGATTTTCTGCTTTTGTGTACCAATCCTCTAAGTATATGCACTTTCCAATAACAGCAATTGCTATACATCCAGCTAATACCGCCACTAGCCTTTTGACACCAGTAATCCTAGAAACTAATATTGTCAACGCAAATGCCACTATGATAGTAATCGGTACCAATGTAAAAAATCTCTTATAGTATTGATCAAATGTGCTTGGCTCTAAAAAATGCTTGCACACATAAAATGATACCGGATTATATATAAATGCCAATACCAAACAAGAGTACCAAAGGAATGCATATCTTTTTATCTTTTCTTTTTCCCATATTAGTATTATCAGTAGAGCTAATACAAAAATCGCCAAAAAAATAATATGGCCCCAGTATTCTCTCGTAATACTATATAGCTCTTTCAACCAAACCATCTATACCACCAATTGATATCTTTTCCACGTTTGAAAAAAGTTTTATTATCTGACTGCATATCATCTATAAGAATTGACATTAATAGATAGAAAATCATCAAATAAATAACCCCAAACAAGCTTGCTATCAAATATCTCAAATCTACTATTTTTCTGTTGTATAAACTCATAGCAATCCATACAGAAACAGATGCTATTGATAATAGTAAAGCTGACATTGTAGTAAGCGACGCGGCGCCAAGTGAAACCATAATAATCCCCATCACCTTATGCCTGTTAAACTTATTCTTATAGGTTTCAAATAAATATATTGTAAAGAATGGAATAGCAATTGTTGTAAGTACAGCCTTTCCTTGCCATATTGCACCAAGCAGTCTAAAAGTAGAAGCATGGTGGGAATATAAGCCAAATATATTAGTCATTGAAAGGAATATCAAAAAAATAAATTGCTTTTCTAAATCCACAAAAATAAATCTACTTATGTAGTAATAGACCATATACGCCACTATAAGCAAAATCACAGGAAGAATAGTATGACAAACAGTCGTCACTTCAAATCCCGAAACTCTAGCTAAATATGCTATATATGTAGGCCATGCTGTAACAGCTCTTTTCTCAGCAGTATATGGCATCTCTCCATTGACATAATTCGCATATGCGATAGTATCTGTCGTAATAGTATCCTGGCTATTTACCACGTAGTCATAGTCATCATAAGACCACTCATTAATCTCATAGGCAAATGCAAAATATAGCTGAACAACCAGCAATGCAACAAAAGCTATCATGTAAATTCCAAGAAACTTATTAGCCTTGATTTGATTTAATTTTTCTGAAAGCCATTTTTTAATATTTCCTATGCTTACCTTGATTGCCGCCTTGTCTTTTATCATCCAGACTATGAGCAATATAGCAATTACAACAGAATATGCAATGCATAGAGCTGTAAAACATCCTGTAAATGGCTCGGTAAAAGTGTTCCAGTACTGATGCCACTCAAGTAAAGAACACAACACATAAAATATAGCAAAAGAGCCAAACAACCCAATTATATAGGTTGCTATGGCTGAATCTTTGTTATCTGTCTGCTTGTATGTAATTAGTCTACCTAGTGCTACAGGAATGATTGTAAAGTGTAGCAAAAAGGCTATCGCTCTAATTATTATCATCTAGTTCTCTTTCATCGTAGATTTAGATTAAACTATTTGTTTTCAAATCTCTTTTGCATCAAGCACTTTGCGAACTCAAAATCAATCGGATAATCGATGTCGATTGAATCCTCACGCTTCATAATGTAAGCAACTGTGTTGTCACAGTAATAAGTTCTCTTAGTCTTAAGCAAGTCATAATCTAAGATATAAATAGCACCATTAGGCACAATATATGTCTCGTTGTTCTGACGATTAGTCATTGTGATGCCCTGACCAAATCCCGCATTGTGAACTCGACCATTTTCATCTAGCTTGTGATACCAGCTGGCTGGTACCTCTGCCTCTGCAAATGAAATAAGAGTAGTGGCACCATCTGCCTCAAACTGAGCCAATGCCTCCTCAATATGTGTCTCATTTCTGAGAGGCACTGTTGGAAGAAGTACCATAAACTTCTCAATCTGCTGGCCAGTCTCATTCATAACAAACTCTGTTGCATGAAGATACACATCGATGGCTGACGCAGTATCGCTTGAAAGTTCTGCAGGACGCATAAATGGAACCTCTGCCCCATACTCTCTAGCCACATTGGCGATAGCTTCATCATCTGTAGTGACAATAACTCTATCGATGCCCTTAGCCTTTTTAGCAGCCTCAATAGTCCACGCAATCAGAGGCTTGCCGCAAATCTCTTTTATATTTTTCCCTGGGACTCCCTTAGAGCCTCCTCGGGCTGGAATAAATGCAATCATGATCTACACTCTCTACTATCTACGCCAGTCACAGCTACAAGCCTTAGATACTCTTTGCCGGACTAACATGTCCTTGCAAAGAGCACTAAGAGCTTGATGCTTACTGGCTAGTATATAAAATAATTTATTATTTATCACAGCCCGTGTAGGCTGCAAATACATTCACGTAAAAACAAAAAGATATTTGCTCTACGGTTAGAAGTCACCCCACTGGAAAAGTTCGTCGGCTGTGATGTCGCGCTTTAATTCCTTGCCGATTAACATCTCATAGAACTTAGGTGAGATGGCTGTACCTGGGCGCTTGTAGTCAAGGTCATCCTCTGTAAGGATGTGACCTGCCTTCATGTCGTGAGCTGCCACGATAGAGCGCTTGTACTCGCCTCTCTGATGCTCGCTCTCGTTAACTATCTTGCGATAAGAGCCCATCATCTTGTAACCCTGCTCTGCTGCATCGCAGATGATCTTCATCTCTTCTGGGTTAGCTGAAATCTTGTGATCCCAACCCTTCATGTTTTTGTCCATTGTGAAATGCTTTTCAATGATGCAAACATTTTTAGCAATAGACATGATTGGTGCAACCACACCAAATGTATGATCAGAATATCCTGTAGGATAGCCAAATGCCATACGATACATATCGATATTGTTAAGGTTAACCTGCTCATCAGCTGGTGGATAGATTGATACGCAGTGAAGTACACAAATCTCCTTGCATCCGCCTGCCTCGATAGCTGCGATAGCATTAACTACATCATCCATACCAGTAAGACCAGTAGAGATAACGACTGGAACGCCCTTGCTTCCAATGTACTTAAGGAATGGAACGTTCTCAACATCCATAGAAGCTACCTTGATAAATGGAACATGAAGCTCATCTACAAGGAGATCAACACCAGCCTTGTCAAATGGTGTTGATGTAAAGTCGATATCAAGCTCGTCGCAGTATGCCTTGAGCTCAAAATGCTGCTCACGTGTAAGTGCATATGCCTCTACGATTGACTCAAGTGTATAGTCTGTACGATTTCTATAGTCGTCTCCAAGGAAGTAATTGTCCTCGTAGTTCTTCTTTGAAAATACATTGCTCTTTGTAAACGACTGAAGCTTGATGCAGTCTGCGCCGCACTCTTTTGCAGTCTTAATCATTGTCTTGGCAAGCTCCATATCACCATTGTGATTAGCTCCAAGCTCTGCGATAACATATGGCTTCTTGCCACCTGCTACCATATCCTGATAATTAAATCTCATAGGAATCCTCCATAATTATATTGCTCCACCAGTAGCCATTATGGCTGACTGATGTATCTATTTTATTAATATCCAACTCCTTCAAATCATCGTAGAGATGCTTAAAGTATGGATAGCGTTTAGCTAAGTTACTGTAGTGGGTCAGCTTGACGCTAAGTTCCTGCTGCACATCATGTGTGGTACCCACCTGATTGTTGTCGTGAATACGGTAGACAGTGGCTGCATTTTTGACCAGCTTTCCAGGACCAATATCCATCAGAAGCCTAGTGTAAAAATACCAGTCAAATACAGGGCAATCCCCCTCTGATAAGGTATCTATAAATGCATCATCAATCATATTTAAATTAATAGCTGCAATAGACATTCCGATAAAATTTGACTGGGAAATAGCTCTAGCGGAATCCACCCTGTCAGGCAAATTCTCAAGCACTACTTTTCCATCTTCCGTAACTAATTCATTATAGTAGAAAGCGTATGATTTGTCTAATTGGTACGCCTTTTTGTACTCTTCAATTCTGTTGAGAGCAAATGTATCATCCGCATCTGAAACTATTAATAAATCATAACCTGCTTTCTTTGCAGCACGAATCATCTCTATACGCGTCTGAGCAATAGATACATGCCTTGGCTCTAGGTCTACGAACACATCTGCATCCATATTAAGATTTTTCAATTCATCCTTTGAATAATTGTCATTTACAATCAACACATCAAATTCCGAATCAGTCTGATGAAAGACGCAGTACATCAAATCATCAAAATATTCTCGTGCCTGCTTGTAAATAACTGTTCCAAATGCTACCTTCATATTTTTCCCTTTACAACAGAAGACGAGCCTTGCTCGCCTTCTTAAATGTCAATTTATAATTATTATAACCTTTTGTTTTCCTGATGAAAAACAAAATCCTACACTCTATTTTAGTGCTCTTCTAATTTTAATTTTACAGCTACAAATCCTTCAGCATATCCACAGTGGTTACCGTAGCCCCAAATCTTATTGCGCTCGATATTTGTCTCAAACAAGTTACCCTGTCTGTTGTGAGCTGCCTCATAGCACTGAAGTGCTGCACGCTTCTTATCTACGTAATCTGTCACATCCACAAAAACATTTGGATAGAATGATTCGCCAATGATATATGGATTTGACTGGAACATAAGAAGGTTGTCACAATGTCTAGCTGCTGTATAGCAAATCTGATTAGCTGCTAAGTGATCTGTGTTGTAATCCTCCTTGAAGTGGAAAATACATGTATCAATGTCGTAATCTGAGATAACCTTTTCAAGAGCCTGCATAGTCTCCTGTGTGTAAGTCAAATTACCATATTTAGCTGCTGGGAAATCGATTTCCTTTGCGCCGATAGCTGCACATGCATTAGCACTGTTCTCTCTACCTGTCTCTGTTTTGATATCAAGGTTCATCAAGTCTGACTTAACTTCTGTATCTGTCAATGTGATTTTGTATACATTATGTCCCATAGCAACATATTTTGCCATAGTACCGCCTGCACCAAGCTCCGCATCATCAAAATGCGCTCCGATAACTAAAATATTATTCATGTCATACCTCCTTCGGGTAATTAATAAACTTAGTATATGTACAAAAAATATATTTTTGGACTTTAAAAGTCAATGCGCTTATTAGACAAATTATCTCAAATAAGAATCCATTTGGTCCATAAGCTGCTTTTTATTAAAGTTTTTATCATTATATTTTTTTGCGTTTTCACTCATTTCCATTAAGCGCTCTTTAGACATGGCTGCCATCTTGCAAATATTTTCAGCAAGCTCTTCAGCATTTCCAATATCTGAGCACATACCGCAGTCAGCCTCGCTGATGATTCTGGCTGTCTCGCCCTTTGCAGATGCAATAATGGGCATAGCGCAAGCCATATATGACTGAAGCTTAGCAGGAATAGTCTTAGCAAAAAGCTCATCATCGGCAAAAGATATAAAGGCAGCATCTCCCTTGGCAAGCTGCGATGGAACCTCTTCAGGGCTAACCCTGCCTACAAATTCAAACATATGCCATACGCCATTTTCAGTAATGGCAGCCTCGAAGCTTTTTCTTGCTCTACCGTCGCCAACGATTGTAAAGCAAATGTCTTTCTTACCCTGCTCTTTAAGGATTTTCGCAGCCTCAGGAAGAATCTCTAAGCCCTGAGCCTGTCCAATATTGCCAGTGAAAATCACATTAAAGCCCTGATGCTCCTTTTTAGGAAGTGGCTGATAAAACTCCTCCGCATACTGAGGCCAAAAGCTAACTTTATCATGCTCACTCTCATCTACGTATTTGCGAATCGAATCCACAAAGCTTGGACTGGTTCCCCAAATATGAGTACAGCCCTTGTATATCTTTCTAACCATTCTCTCTATAGGCTTAATCACTATAGGTGAATGGATACCTGTAATCATCTCAACATTTTCAGGCCACAAATCCTGAACGTATAAATAGCATGGAATCTTATGTCTCTTGGCGAATCTAACACCAACCATACATTGATTCATTGGCGAAGTCTCAAACATGAAGACCTCATCCGCTTTTATTTTTGAAAACAGCTGCCACCAAAAGCCAAAGAATGGAAAGCTGAAATAATTCAGAATCAATCCAAGCTTATTATGACCTGGAGCAATAAGTGGAATTCTAAAAATCTCCACCCCATTTATATTATCTTTTGTATGTTTGAACCAGCTATAGCCTGGGAAAAACTTCCCTGTTGGATAATTAGGAGTGCCGGTCACCGCAGTGACCTTGTAGCCTCGCTTTACCCACTCGAAGGCCATGTCATTTATCCTAAAATTCTCCGGATAAAAGTGCTGGCAAATTATTAAAATATGTTTCATTAATTTTGTTTTTCTCCCGCTTGTTACAGTCTCAAGCCTGAGATATTGCTTTCGTCAACTAACACGTTTCCTTCAGCAACACTCAGAGCTTGATACTTACAAGCTATTTTTACTTGATTCTAATATTTGCTTGTTACAGTCTACAAACTATTTTTACTTATTTATTAATTTGCTACGACCGCGCTAGAATTTCAAAACAGTCTTAGCCGGTACACCAACCACTTCGCAGCGTCCCTTAGTGTTTTTGATTACGCAAGAGCCTGCCCAAATATGGGTCTCGTCGCCAATTTTTTTGCCCTGTACAATCTGTGAGCCTGTACCTACTTCGATGAGGTTTCCAAGTGTACATGAACCAGAAATATTAGCGTTTGGATTGAGTGTGTTGTAATCTCCAAGCACTGAATCATGAGCTATTGTACAGTTAAAGTTGATAAGGTTCTGATTACCAATCTTTACGTCAATTGTAAGGATAGCTCCTGCACATATTACATTTCCCTCGCCCATAGTCACCGCATCAGATACGATAGCAGTTGGGTCAATAAGATTTGGGAAGTGTACCTTAGGGTTCTTCTTGTAAAGCTCATATAAGAACTTACGCTTTTCCATAGAACCCATGGCAATTACTACATCCAAATCCTCAGCAGTCTCAGTGATATAGCTGTCATCACCGATGACACCTTCACCTGGCTCCATATCAATAAACCCCAGTATATTCCAAGTTGGCGTCACCGCATTAATTCGCTCTGCCAACCATTTTGTCTCTTTACCAGCACCACCGGTACCTACAATAACAAGATTTCTCATGTTTTCTTCCTTTCAAATTTACCGAAATCCATTTCGGTGAAACTCATTTCGGTTAAGCCTTGCCATCATTGATAGCAATATTCTGACCGTTTATCATATCAGCACCGTCAGATAATAAGAACTCAATTGTTGGAACCACCTGGTCTACGGTAAGATTCTTACCCTGTGGCATTGAACTTGCATTCATTTCTTTTATTAAATCAGGAAGGTCCTGTAAAAATCTAGTGTCAATCATCTCTGGGCTCACGCCATTAACTGTGATTCCCTTGTCTGCATACTCTGCTGCAAGTGACTTCATGAGACCTAGGCAGGCATATTTTGCAGTTGTATATACACTTGTGTATTTTGGTGGCATCCCTACCGTGCAGCTTGTAAGCATAAATACAATCTTGCCATATTTCTGCTTGCTCATAGCAGGGAGGAAGTCCTTTAAGATATCTACTACTGGTCGAAGGTCTGTCTCAATATTCTCCGCAAAATTGCACCAGTCCTGCTTCTTAAAGTGCTTGTTCTCCATTGGAAGAGCTGCCAAATGAACTATATGATCCGGTGTCAATTCCCGCTGCTCCACAAAATCAAGCATCTTTCTTACAGACATGGCATCAGAAAAATCAGCCTGAACCATTACAAGCTTATCACCAAGCTTCTCCTCTAATGGTAAAAGTCTATCTACGCTGCTTCTGTAATGAGCCACAATTACATCATAGTTGTCAGCGACCTGATTTATAAGCCCGCATCCTACCTCGGAAGATGCACCTGTCACAAATAGTATCTTGTTTTCTCTCATGAATATATTCTCCTAAAAGTCAGGTATAAGAGGTCTACTAGACCTCTTAACTCTATACCACCAATATTTGCATTTTTCCTCTAAGTACCTTTTTACCATTTTGATTGGTAATAGTCACCTTCAGCTCAAGCCTCTGAACACTCTCTATTAACTCAGTAATCTCGCCCTTTACAGTAAGCTCATCACCTATGTATACAGGATTTGCAAATTTTGTCTCCACCTGCTGAATTAGACTTCGCTCACCTGGAATATATACGCCAGCAAGAGTAGACAAAAAACTAGCTGTAAGCATACCAAATGCCACCCTACCCGGATGGCCTTTTGATACTGCAAATTCTGTGTCATTATGAAGGGGATTCACATCACCTGTAATGTCCCTAAACTTAGAGAGCATATCCTCTGTGATTGTGACATTGAAGCTCTCGCTCATTCCCACACTTAATTCTTCAAATTTGTATGTATTCATATCTTTCTCTCATCAGTTACGCAAACAATCCTATGATATTGCTCTCATACACTAACACGTTTCTTCGAGCAACACATAGAGATTGTTATGTTACTGATTATCTCTACTTGATTACAATTTCGCCAATATAGTGTCCACCATCTCACCAACGTTTTTGAGGGCCTGGATTTCCTTCATATCAAACTTTACGTTGAATTTCTTCTCACAAGCTACTACAAGATTAATCTGCTCAAGTGAATCCCAATCCTCGATATCATCTGCTGTTGTAGCATCTGTAAGTTCTATTTCATCATCATCGAAAACATCCTGAAAAATCTCAGTTAATGTCTCAAATACTTCTTCTCTAGTCATTGTATTCCTCCATTAATAAATGCTTATGATATTCCTACCAGCTTTAAAATTTCTGGCACAGGTTGACCATCTCTAAGATGTAACAAGAAGTAAAGTGTGCCACACATAGCAAATATAAGAACTATGTTTTGAATGAATATAAGCGCTAAAGCTTTTTTATTTTCTTTTGCATCTGTTCCAAGTGCAACAGATAGACACATATATATTGGAATCAAATATCTGTATGAAATCTGGATTCTCTCGCTTCCCTCAACAGGAGTAAATCTAACGAGACAACCGATAAATACAGCTACAAGGCAAAGTAACAATCCAAGCCCTAGAATCACATACTGCCATGGCTTGATTCTCTTGCCCTTGTTAATTACGATTCCCACAATCAGGCAAATTAGAAGTAAAACTGTGCATGCAACTGGAACTGTTGCATTAAGTCTAACATGTCCGATTTCTGCACCGATAACATGCTTAATGTTGTACCAGAAATCTACCTTAATACCATTCCATGCAAATTTAAGAGTCTCAGGAATATGGTCCTTGAAATAATACCAAGTATAGGACTGCATCTCGCCATCCTGCTCTATTGAACCATCCCATTTCCAGAATATTTGGCTGTAAACTGCCCAATAGTATTTAGTAACAAGCTTTTTACCTACTACTATTATTCCTGCAAGTACCACTGCAAGAATACCATACTCATACCACTTTTTACTGAGTCCTACATCCTTCCACCATTTCTTAATTGGAATCATGAAGAACCAAACTCCAAACAGTGCATAAACAGTCTTGTTTGGAATGAGCATAGCCATACATATTGCAATTATTATAATATCCCACGCATGAAGCTTTACATGGTCCTGACTATAGTAGAGACACATAGTAAGTAGCAACAGCGAGAATAAAATACTCATATTGTCATAAGAATATGATGAACAAAGCTGAAGTATTGTAGGGAACAAAGCAAATGATACTATCTGCAACTTACCAACTGGAATAATCTTAAGACAGAACCATCCCATGAAAATAAGTAAGAGAGAATTCATCATTCGTCCCATAAAAATAGTTCCAGCAAATCCAAAACCTAGCAATCTAGCAATAGCCATTCCTGCACCAGAAACAAGATAACGTCTTGCTCTAGCAGGATACTCATAGCATGGTACTAATTGCTTGGCCTCTTCTGGGCAATGGAACCAATTGCCATCTGCAAGCACTTGATACTGATAAGGGAATGTAATATCTACTGTTGGAAGTAAGATATAATCCTCAGCCCTCATCTCAAAGTATGTAGTACCCTGAATCCATCTACCCCACTCCTCCTGACGCTCAGTCTCGAAGTCGTGGTCTTTCATACCAAGTAAAATGTTTGAGCAGTGATAAGCACCATAATAATGAGACACCTCATCTACACCAGAAATAGGTGGCATAACAAGCTGCATGCTGATGCTCCAACCCAGTGCCAATACCACAAACACTCTTGGATAGCTCCACTTTTTATCTAGCAACAAAAATCTAAGTAAATAAACAGTTGTTGCAATCATTATCAATAAGATAAAGAGAAAATATCCATTATAAAATTTAGATTTTGATGTGTTAAAAC
>JAEEGK010023773.1_pt1 | contig 12755 bp, 7 predicted proteins | sample 8958771 | NCBI WGS metagenome assembly JAEEGK01 (sample SAMN16246547, study PRJNA631951) | gut metagenome | biome: gut microbiome; feature: rumen; material: SC-attached | host: Bos | place: Iran: Karaj | collected 2018-10 | reverse complement strand
AGCGTATCCGTTCGTATTTCTCCAAACCCGAGAGTGATATGAAGGTGGCCATCATGCGAATGGTCTACGAGATTGATCCGGAGATACCTCTGTTGGCGCGCTACCCGTCTTCTTCCTTGAAGGAGATTGTCCATGCGTATGGAAAAGACAATCTGACGGAAGATGACTGGCACTGCCTGACGGATGGCCGTCTGTTGTCGTGGATGTATAGCCATGAGGACAGAATGGCCTGCGAGAGTCTTCGTATCATGACTCAGGGACAGCCTTATTCCGATACGCTGGCCTATAAGGTCCTCTACAATCTTGATCGCGAGGCTGCCTACGACCTGAAGAGTGCCTTCACGCCTAATCAGATTGCAGAGCAGCTCAACGAACGACTTAAGAATGCAGAACATCTCAGTGATCAGGAGTTCAAGGAGGAGATGAAAGACTTCCTGGATCTCAATGGTCGTTTCAGCTATTATGCACAGTTGCACGGATGGACGGAAATGCTCAGTGAGTTTACGCGATGCTTCGATATGAAAAGCGAGGAGAACCGTAATCGTATGGGAGCCTATGACGCTAAGACTGCCGTTTACCGTTTCTGCCGCATCATGGGCGTGACACCTACCTATCTCCTGCCCGAGGGACTTGAGGTGACTGATGGCCGCAATCTGGATATGAGCAACAGCACCCAGTTGCGTTCTGAACTCAGGAACGGATCTCTGGCTCAGTGGATGTCAGTGTTCTATCACGAGAATCCAGAAACGGATTTCTCTGAGGAGTACGCTTACGAAAATACGCTGGTGGAGTGGTTGGCTGCCTTAGGAAAGATTGATCCTGCCCAGACCTACTATAAGCGTTTCGTTGATGCGCGAGAGGAAACCCTCAAGCGTGTGAAGAACGTGCGCGACAACTGGGGAAAGGCCAAGCGTCGTGAGAACTTCTGGAGAACAGCCTTCTATGTTTTCTGCGGTCTGTGGATATTGATGATTCTCCTGATAGGTGTGAAAGACCGCACTTATCTGCTCAATCATACCTTCCTGTCGATTGGACTTCCTTTGGGCGGCATGACTGCCATCATTGTTGGTACCCGTGCCTATTTCCGAGGCTACGACTTCATGCTTTCCTGTCTGTGGGGGGCCGTTGGTGCAGTGTCTTCCCTTATACCTATATTAATATTAAGGTATTTCAATGAGTCTCATCCCTCGATGTTCAATTTCGCCATCATCTTCATTACGCTTGTGTATATGCTGATATGCCATCTGACAGATTTCAGAGGAGACCAGAAGGCCGATAGTAGACTGATATCAGAGGTTTTGGAGGACGATGTCAAATCCACCTTGCTTGAGCCGCTATACTATACTTTCAAGACAAAGGCCTATAAGTTTAATGGCTCAAAGTTCGGACTGCTGAATGATGTGACAGATCAGGTACGTTCGATCAGTGGTGAGAGTGTGCTTCACTATGTGTTGTGGAGCTTGCTGGCATTCCTTTTTGTGCTTGAGTTCATCGTCTTTAGCCCAAGCCTGATGAATGTCAGTAACCCGAATTCGGATACGATTACAACTGCGCCATCCGAGATTATTAAGCAAATTGAGAAAGATGTAGAATAATGGTTTGCGAGAATTGTCATAAGGAAAACCGAAATATAGCAAAGTTCTGTAAGTGGTGTGGACAACCGCTTGCATCACAGGATATGCTGGACAAATTGGTTGGGCTCGACGATGTTAAGCGCCAACTCAATACCATTGTGAATACCTACACGTTCTTGCGGTCACGTAGGGACATTGTAAATGTGCGTATTTCCGTGAATGCTATTATTATAGGTGAGACAGGTACTGGCAAGACCGCATTGGCAGAGATTCTCCGTGATTATTTCTATAAGCATAAGATCATCGAGAAGCCAAAACTGACAATGGTGGATGCCGTAGATTACCAGCGCTTTGTTGACAAGTGGGATGATAATATCAAGAAAGCCAAGAACGGCATCCTGTTCTTCGACAACGTGCAGAAGCTGTTGCCAGACAAGTACTCTAATCAAGTGAATCCGTTGGATAAGCTGTTTGTGGAGATGGACAAGTGGGATGACAATCCCATTGTGATCATCTCTGGTCTCACCAAAGGCCTGGAGGACTTCCTGGAAAGCAATCCTGCCGTCGCTAATCGATTCAAATATACATTCCGTCTGCCGACTCCAGGTTATCAGGAACTTACGGAGATCTGTAAGTTGAACCTGCGCATGAAATATGGTGTCGCGTCTTTCTCCCCTGAGGCGGAGTCACAGTTGACCCGATTCTTCAAGTATCAGGTAAAGACCAAGGATGAGACCTTCGGCAATGGTCATTTAGCCAATAAGACGGCTGAGGATATCTTTACCCATTTCATCAGCCGAGGGGCCGATGCCGTGCAGGTGGAGAAAGAAGATATCAGGGGCTATGTTCCTGAGGAGCGTACTGTCGATGATATCCTGAAGGATCTCGATAAGTTCATCGGCATGGATGAGGTGAAGAGTGCCGTGCGTGAGATTGCCTATGCGGTGCAGAACAGCATTCAGCGACAAGAGCGCGGATTGGGTGAGCAGGAGAAGATGGGGATGCATATCATCCTTACAGGTAATCCTGGAACGGGTAAGACTACCATCGCCCGTAAGTTGGGAGAAATCCTGGCTGCTGTGGGTTATCTGGACAGCGGTCATGTCGTAGAAGTGGACCGTGCGAAGATGGTGAGTCCTTATCAGGGTGAGACGCCAAAGGTGGTCGATCGTTTGTGCGACAAGGCGAAAGATGGCATTCTCTTTGTGGATGAAGCCTACACGCTGGCGCCTCAGAATGCAGCCGGTGAGCGTGATAATCAGGGTGCCCAGGCGCTGGAGAAACTGATGAAACGCATGGAGGATGATCGTGGTGACTTCGTGGTGATTGCAGCGGGTTATCGTACGGAGATGGAGAATCTCTTCCGCATCAATCCTGGTTTCAGGAGCCGTTTCAACTATTTCCTGGATATCAAGGACTATACGCCAGAACAGCTATATCAGATCATGCTCCTGTTTGCCAAGGAGAAGAAATACATTTTCTCACCAGAGGCAGAGACACTTGCCAAGAAGATGATCGAGGAGTTGTACAACTCTCGTGACAAGGACTTCGCCAATGGTCGTACGATGCGCTCCCTGTTTGACAAGATCTGTAAGCGACAGGCTCAGCGTCTGCAGGGCGAGAGCATCTCTTCGATGAGCAATGAGGAACTGATGACCATCGTGGAGGCAGATGTACCATACGAAGCACCACAGTCTGTGGATGTCTCTGAATGTCTGAAACAGTTGGATGGCCTCGTAGGTCTGGAATCGGTGAAGAAGGAGATCTCGAATCTCGCAGCTTTCCTGAATCTGCAGATCAAACGTGGAGAGACGAATACCTTCCAAGGCAAGCATTATGTCTTTACGGGTAATCCAGGAACGGGTAAGACTACGGTGGCGCGTATCATGGCTGATATCTTCAAGACGCTTGGTGTCGTTGCCCGCGGACAACTGGTGGAGGCAGATCGCTCCAAGCTCGTTGCTGGCTATTCTGGTCAGACAGCCATCAAGACAAACCAGCTCGTGGATCAGGCTATGGGTGGTGTGCTCTTTATCGATGAGGCTTATACCCTTAAGTCAAGCGATGGCGACACCTTCGGATCAGAAGCGGTCGACACCCTGCTGAAGCGCTTGGAAGACGATCGGGGTAAGTTCGTTTGTATCGTGGCAGGCTATACTGACCAGATGCACGACTTCATCGATTCTAACCCAGGACTGAAGAGCCGCTTCACACAGACGATACACTTTGATGATTATACACCTGACGAACTGACGCAGATCTTCCTGAATCTTGCTAAGAAGAAGGAGTTTAACGTCGATGAGGAGACCCAAGGGGCTATCCATCGTCAGTTTGAGCAACTCTACCTGCGTCGTGACAAGAATTTCGGCAATGCCCGTGAGGCGCGCCGCATCTTTAATGAGGCTGTAGAGCGTCAGAGCCAGCGTCTGGTGAAGTTGATGAACGATCCAGGCTTCCAGGAGAAGGATATGTTCAGCCTTACAAAAGACGACCTGCCCATGGCACAGAGTGAGGCTGCACGTCCGCTGGATGAAGTACTCAACGAACTGGATGAGTTTGTTGGCATGCGTACTGTCAAGAACTCCATCCGTCGTCTTGCCGTGCAGAGCATGTTCATGAAACAGCGTGCTGCGATGGGTGCTGGTAAGGTGCAGCAGATGGCGATGAATTTCATCCTGACAGGTAATCCTGGTACGGGTAAGACATCGATATCCCGCAAGATGGGTGAGGTGTTGCAAGCGATGGAGATTCTTCCCACTGCTCGTGTACTGGAAGCCAGTCGTGCTACGTTGGTAGGAAAATATATGGGTGAAACGCCCAAGATTGTCAATAACATCTGTGACAAAGCGATAGGTGGTATCCTCTTCATCGATGAGGCCTATACGCTCAGCGAGGGTGGCGATCAGTATGGAAAGGAAGCCATTGATACGCTGATGAAGAGAATGGAGGATGACAGAGGAAAGTTTGTGGTGATTGCTGCTGGCTATAGGGATAAGATGGAGGATTTCCTGCAGATGAATCCTGGACTTGCAAGCCGCTTCACGCACAAGCTGCATATCGATGACTATAATGAAGATGAGCTGCTCGCCATCTTCAAGTCGATGGCTCAGAAGGAGCAATACACCCTGTCACCAACGGCAGAGTTCAAGGCCTTGGATGCTATCTATAAGATGGTGTTGGCTAAGGACGAGTCATGGGGTAATGCACGAGAGATGCGCAACCTGCTGGATGCCACGATACAGAAACTGTCAATTCGTGTGTCGAAGATGCCTCCTGACCAGGTTACCAAAGAGACATACCAGATTATTTTACCAGAAGATATTTAGATAAGAAATGATAGTTTGTCCTATATGTAAAGAAGAAATCGATGACGACTCCCACTACTGTGACCAGTGTGGACAAGCGTTGTTTTTCTGTCAGCAGTGTGGGCGTGTCGGCGTAGGGCGCCGCTGTACCTATTGTGGAGGACTGATGGTGTCGCCTGATGGCAACAGACATGCAGGTGTGCCGACAGGTTCCATCACGGGCTATGTGTCTTCAGGCTCCATCGACGATGCGATCTCCCAGCCAGGTATGGTGGGCTCAGCACCAGTTCTGACACTTTCCAACGACAGCCTGAATATACGCATCGTGGGTATGAATGGTGCGATTATCGGCCGCCGTCAAGGTCCCTATACTCAGTTCTTTGCGAATCAGGGCTATGTGTCAGGTGTGCATGCACAGTTGAAATACTTGCCCAAGGTAGGCTGGTGTGTCGTCGACAAGCACTCGTCTAATGGTACAAAACTGAATCAGCGTCAGGTGCAGCCTGACGTGGATATGACATTAAAGAATGGTGATATCCTCACCTTGGCAAATGTCAATCTGCAAGTAAATATTAGATAGAAGAATGGTAATATTAGACATAACATCTGCCAGCAAGGTTGGCTGTGTAAGATCACAAAATGAGGATATGATCCTCGTTGATAGCCACTTCATTCGTAACAACGAATATACGACGACGGCTTCCCTGAACCATGAAGACAGATATATAGTAGCTGTAGCTGACGGCATGGGAGGCCATAATCGAGGCGATGTGGCAAGTAGCGACACGCTGCGCAATCTACAGTTCTATTTTCATGATATCCCAGAGAAGTTACATGCCGGCGACCTTAACGAAGCAATGGTGGAATGGCTGAATTCCATTAATAACTTTGTCGAAGCCAAGGGGCGTGCCGATGAGCAATTCAAGGGAATGGGCACGACGCTTGTAGGCGTCTTGTATTACTATGGCGATTTCTTTTCAGTCAATTGCGGCGACAGTCGTCTGTACCGTTTCCGCGATGGTGAACTTGTCCAGCTTACCACCGATCATTCGCTGAATAATATGCTTGGTCAGGATAAACATACCAATATCATCACCAACTGTGTCGGTGGAGGATGCAACACTTCCTATATCGATATGGTGAAGATTGACGTACAGGCAGGTGACGTGTTAATGCTTTGCAGCGACGGCCTGACGGATATGGTATCCGATCGTCATATAGCAGCCTTGATGGCTGATGGTGCGAATGCCAATACCCTTTGTGATGCAGCTATCGAGAACGGTGGTCTTGATAATGTGTCATGTTGTATGATAACGATTAATTTGAGAGAAGATGCCTTTAAGATTACCAGATAGGTTACCAGCCATAGAGCTGCTGAAAAAGGAGAATATTTTTGTGATGGACAATTCACGGGCGACGACACAGGACATTCGCCCGTTGAAGATTGTCATCTTGAATTTGATGCCATTGAAGATAACAACAGAGACCGATCTGATCCGATTGTTATCTAATACGCCGTTGCAACTGGAGGTGAGTTTTATGAAACTCCGCAGTCACACATCGAAGAATACGCCGATAGAGCACATGATGATGTTCTATCGCGACTTCGAGGAGATGCGCAACGAGAAGTTTGATGGTATGATCATCACGGGTGCACCTGTGGAACAACTGGAATTCGAGCAGGTGACGTACTGGGATGAGATTACGGATATCTTCTCTTGGGCGCGCACGCACGTCACGAGCACGATGTATATCTGCTGGGCGGCACAGGCGGGCTTGTTCTATCATTATGGCATTCCGAAATATCCGCTGGAGAAGAAGATGTTCGGCATCTTCCCACAGATTCCGTTAGACACCTCGCTGCCCATCTTCCGCGGGTTCGATGATGTGTTCATGATGCCTCACAGCCGTCATACGGAGATACACAGCGAGGATATCCTTGCCAATCCCGAACTGACGATGATTGCCAATTCTCCCGATTGTGGTGTCAGCATGGTGATGGCGCGCAATGGCCGTGAGTTCTTTATCACGGGCCATCTGGAGTATGCGCCCAATACACTTGATACCGAGTATCGCAGGGATCGCGGAATCAGGGATGATGTTGAACTGCCGAAGAACTACTATCGTGATGACAATCCAGACAATTCCCCAGTAGTCACTTGGCGTGCTCATGCCAATCTGTTGTATTCAAACTGGATCAACTATTACGTTTATCAGGAGACTCCGTATAACATCAACGACATTAAGTAACGCACATAGCATTGACTGCATTAGAACTATTAGCTCCTGCCAAGAATCTGGCCTGTGGCATAGCTGCCATAGACCATGGGGCTGATGCAGTCTATGTCGGTGCTTCCCGTTTTGGAGCGCGAGCAGCTGTAGGCAACAGCGTCGATGATATTCGTCAGCTTTGTGACTATGCCCATCGCTTCTGCGCGAAGGTCTATGTCACCGTCAATACCATCGTCTATGACGAGGAACTGGATGCCACCCGCCAGTTGCTGAGCGAATTGCGCGAGGCTGGTGTGGATGCCGTCCTGGTGCAGGATATGGCCGTTCTCTCGATGTGTCAGTTGCCGCTTCATGCTTCCACGCAGACGGATAACAGGTGTGTCGAGAAGGTGCGCTGGCTGCGTGAGCAGGGCTTCGTGAGAGCCGTGCTTGCCCGAGAACTCTCGCTGGAGGAGATTGCGACGATCCATCGTGAGGTGCCTGATATGGAACTCGAGGTGTTCGTCCACGGGGCTTTGTGCGTCAGCTACTCTGGCATCTGCTATGCCTCTCAGCATTGTTTCCGACGGAGTGCCAATCGAGGTGCCTGTGCCCAGTTCTGCCGCATGCCTTTCTCGCTTGTGGATGCCGATGGCCGAGAGGTGGAGCACGATCGCTATCTGCTCTCCCTCAAGGATCTGAATCAGAGCGATCATCTGTTGGAATTGGCTGAGGCTGGAGCCACTTCGTTTAAGATTGAAGGGCGTCTGAAAGATATCTCCTATGTGAAGAATGTGACTGCTGCCTATAGCCAGCAACTCAATAGGATTGTCAGCCGCTATCCCGATAAGTATTGCCGCAGTTCGCTGGGGGTATGCAGTTATACGTTTACCCCAGATCTCCGCAAGACGTTCAATCGCGGTTATACCACCTATTTCCTTCATGGGCGCCAGCCTGATATTGCCTCCTTTGATACGCCAAAGGCTGTGGGCGAATTTGTGGGCACCGTCAAGGAACTGCGAGTTGACTCCTTCAATGTTGCAGGTGTCTCGAGTTTTGCCAATGGCGACGGCCTATGTTTCTATAATGGTCATCAGCTCGAAGGGTTCCGTGCCAATAGGGTAGTGGGAAATCGCATCTATCCCTATCGTATGCCCCAGGGCCTGAAGGCTGGGATGCGGCTTTACAGGAACAGTGACCAGGAGTTCGAGCGTCTGTTGGCTAAGCCCAGTGCTGAGCGCCGTATTCCCATCCGTATCTCCTTGCTGGCTATAGCCGATGGCTTTCAGCTGACGGCTGTCATCCTCTCGCAGTCTTCTGCTCCCGCACCGTTGACGGTACTTTTCGCCGCAGAACATCAGGAGGCTCAGAAACCGCCTCGTGAGAATATCATCCGCCAACTCTCCAAACTGGGTGATACCATCTATGTCTGTTCTGAGGTAGAGATCCCAGATGATTTCAACTACTTTATTCCCAATAGTCTGTTGTCTGAGATGCGGCGCTCGTTGACAGAACAGTTGCAAGAAAGCAGGAAGCAGACTCAGAAGTTTGTATCTGCTGAGGCTCAGGAGAAATCCGCAGACCGTCAGGTGACGGCTGTTGATGCACCTCCTGCCTACCCATATCCCTATCTCTACAACATCGCCAACCGTCTTTCTCAGGCGTTCTATGGTGCAGACAGACAGTCTGCCTATGAACTGAAGGGTGGGGCAGGTCCCATCATGCAGTGTCGTCATTGCATCCGCTACAGTCTCGGCTATTGTGTGAAGCGCGGTGGGAAACGGCCCGTGTGGCATGAACCACTTTCCCTGAGACTGGGCGATGGCCGCAGTTTCCGCCTGGAGTTCGATTGTAAGAATTGTCAGATGAATGTGTTTGCCAGTGAATAGTTTAGGATGTCATAGGGTTTTGAAAAGGCTGATGAGGGTACTGCTCTTATCACTGATCGCTATCCACTATTCACTGTTTACGGTCTCTTGCTACAACCGCGGACCGTTGACTTCCGACGCTTGGGATCTCACCAGTCAGCAGATTGATTCGATTTCCTTCTATACCACCCATCATTACACGCAGAACTATAACTTCATTGTGACAGGCGACTCGCTTGTTGTGGTGGCCCAGCAGCCCAACGATATGCCTGTGCCTGAGGTCATGTCGCTGGAACTCGAGACTGACCAGGGCGAGCGCCGGAAGGATTCTATCACCATTCGCCGTCATGAGCGAATCGTGGTGGCCGATATCAAGACGCTGCCTGCTGATACGATCGACTCCGTATGGGTAAAGGTGGCGCGCGACCAGCTGACATTCGGATGGATCCATGAGCGTGAACTGTTGGCGAAAGTGTCGCCCGATGATCCTATCAGCCAGTTCATAGACTTGTTTTCCGATATCCATCTGCTTGTGTTTCTGGGCTTGGTGGTTGTGATTGTGGCAGCCTATGGCGTGCGTCATCTGCTGCGTAGGGGCGCTAAGATTGTGCATTTCAATGATATTCCTTCGTTCTATCCCACGGCCTTGTGCCTGCTTGTCTCCGCCTCGGCTGTGCTCTATAGTTCCATCCAGGTCTTTGGCCCTGAGACGTGGCGGCATTTCTATTACCATCCTTCACTGAATCCTTTTGCGCTGCCATTTTGGCTAGGACTCTTTGTCTCGTCTGTATGGGCTATCATCATTGTGGCGATTGCTACGGTTGATGATGTCTCGCGACACTTGCCGATGGGGGCTTCGATACTCTATCTGGGCGGACTGACGGCCGTGTGTGCTGTCGATTACGTCATCTTCAGTGTCACGACCTTGTATTTCGTGGGCTATCCTTTGCTCATTGCCTATTTCTATTTTGCCATCCGCCGTCTGAATCCGGATTCATACTAGCATCAGGTCGCTCATGATCATGTCGCTGATGAAAAGGCCGCGACGGGTGAGCGAGAGCTGATGGTTGTCGTGGGAGAGTTTCAGCAGACCGTCATCGATGAAGTGCTGGGCGTTCTCAAGACAATACTGGCGATGACGCGCAGAGAGATTTTTCAGGTTGATGCCCTCGCAGGTACGAAGGGCAACAGTCACGCAGTCGTTGTAGCGGGTGTCTTCGTCGAGCCATTCTTCTTCATAGACACATGTCCCTTGTCTGATGCCATCGATGTAGCGGCGGATATCACTGATGTTCCAACGGCGACAACACTGTCCGTCGTACGAGTGTGCGGCAGCCCCGATGCCGATATAGGGTGTCTGGTTCCAGTAACTGCTGTTGTGGCGCGAACGGTAAGACCGTAGTTCCCTCTCCCTTTGCAGAGGGCGAGGGGAGAGACCCCAGTTACTGATCTCGTAGTGTTCGTAGCCTGCTGCTTCCAGACGATCCATCAGCAGTTCGTACATCGTGCGCTCCAGTTCTTCGTCGATAGGGGGAATCTGCATGCGGTAAAGTGGTGTACCTTCCTCGATCATCAGACAGTAGGCCGACAGATGCTCTACATCCAGCGAGAGGGCTGTGCTGATATCCTGCTGCCATGAAGTCAAGGTCTCTTCAGGGAAACCGTACATCAGGTCGATGCTGATGTTGCTGATGCCAGCCTTGCGCAGTCTGTCGATGGCCTCACCCACCTGGCGTGAGGTATGCCTGCGGTGAAGGAAGGCCAGTCGCTCGTCGTCGAAGGTCTGCGCTCCCATCGACACACGATTCACGGATAGTGTGGGGAGGGCTGCTGCCAGTTCTTCTGTGACATCGTCAGGGTTCACCTCGATAGTCACCTCTGCATCTTTTTCCACCTTATTATATTTATATATAGTGTCGAATATCTGGTGCAGTTGGGGAAGGGTGAGCTGTGAGGGCGTGCCGCCACCAAGATAGATGGTGCCTATGGAGCCTGATGCCCTGTCGGCTATCTCGCGGCATAGGGCATCAGTGTATTGCTGACGGAGCTCGAAGGCGGTTGTCGAGTAGAAACCACAATAGATGCAACGGCTCTTGCAGAATGGAATATGGATATATAAACCTGCCATTTTCTGTGCAAAGTTACGATTTAACGAGCAAAAAACCAAATAATATGGGCGTATTTTCGAGTGCAAGTGAGTGCGGGCTTTACGCAGAAATACTAATTTTGTTTAATATTTAAAAGAATTCTTTGGCTATTTGTGGAAAAATGTCTAATTTAGTGCCCCGAAAAGAAGTATTCACCTAAAACTAAAAAGATATGAAAGTTTATCAGACTAACGAGATTAAGAACATTGCGCTGCTTGGCAGTGCGGGTAGCGGCAAGACTACTCTTGCCGAGTCAATGGTTTACGAAGCAGGCATCATCAAGCGCCGCGGTACCGTAGAGGGTAAAAACACCATGAGTGACTATTTCCCTGTAGAGCAGGAATATGGCTACTCTGTGTTCTCAACCGTCTTCCACGTAGAGTGGAACAACAAGAAGCTGAATATCATCGACTGTCCAGGTAGTGACGACTTCGTGGGTGGTGCTATTACAGCTCTTAACGTGACCGATCAGGCTGTTATCCTCATCAATGGGCAGTATGGTCCTGAGGTGGGTACGATGAATGCCTTCCGCAATACAGAGAAGCTTCAGAAGCCCGTCATCTTCCTAGTGAATCAGCTCGACCGCGATAACTGCGACTTCGATCAGATCCTGGGTCAGCTGAAGGAGGTCTATGGCAACAACTGCGTGCCTGTTCAGTATCCTATCGCTACGGGTGCTGGCTTCAACCGCGTCATTGATGTGCTGCTGATGAAGAAGTACTCCTGGAAGCCCGAAGGCGGTGCTCCCATCATCGAGGATATCCCTGCCGATCAGCTGGAGAAGGCCAAGGAGTGGAAGGCTGCCCTCGTAGAGGCTGCTGCCGCTGGCGACGACACGCTGATGGAGAAGTTCTTCGAGAGTGAGGACCTCAGCGAGGATGAGATGCGTGAGGGTATCCGCAAGGGTCTTGTCACACGTTCCATCTTCCCTGTGTTCTGTGTCTGCGCAGGTCGCGACATGGGTGTTCGCCGTCTGATGGAGTTCCTCGGCAACGTGGTGCCGTTTGTCAGCGAGATGCCCGTCATCAAGAATGCTGCCGGCAAGGACGTGCCTGCAGATGCCAGCGCTCCCACATCGCTCTATTTCTTCAAGACTGGTGTCGAGCCTCATATCGGTGAGGTACAGTACTTCAAGGTGATGAGTGGTGTCGTCAAGAGCGGCGACGACCTGACCAATGCTGATCGTGGTTCTAAGGAGCGCATCGGTACGTTGTATGCCTGCGCTGGTGCCAACCGTATTCAGGTCGATGAGCTGCGCGCTGGTGATATCGGCTGTACAGTGAAGCTGAAGGACGTGAAGACTGGCAACACGCTGAATGCCAAGGACGTTGAGAATAAGTTCGACTTCATCAAATATCCTAACTCTAAGTTCTCTCGTGCCATCAAGGCCGTCAACGAGGCTGAGACTGAGAAGATGATGGCCGCTCTGCAGAAGATGCGTCAGGAAGATCCTACATGGGTCGTTGAGCAGTCTAAGGAGTTGCGTCAGATCATCGTTCACGGTCAGGGTGAGTTCCACCTGCGCACGCTGAAGTGGCGTATGGAGAACAATGAGAAGATCCAGATTGAGTATCAGGAGCCGAAGATCCCGTATCGTGAGACTATCACGAAGATGGCCCGTGCCGACTACCGCCACAAGAAGCAGTCTGG